>PJUF01000020.1_pt1 | contig 273786 bp, 303 predicted proteins | sample 1512191 | NCBI WGS metagenome assembly PJUF01 (sample SAMN08177673, study PRJNA422409) | Feces metagenome, whole genome shotgun sequencing project. | isolation source: Chicken feces (3) enriched on wood chips | host: Gallus gallus | place: USA: Madison | collected 2015-01-15
CGCGTATTGCTGACTAAGGAACACGAGCATGAAAGCCAGTGATGTGCGGGCCAAGACCGCAGACGAACTGAAAGATCAGCTCGTCGACCTGAAGAAAGAACAGTTCAACCTGCGTTTCCAGCGCGCTACCCAGCAGTTGGAAAAGCCGGCCCGGGTCAAGGAAGTCCGCCGCGACATCGCGCGGATCAAGACGATCCTGACCCAGAAGAACGCAGCTAAGTAAGGAATAGGTCCATGCCAAAGCGCGTTTTGCAGGGGACTGTCGTCTCCGACGCCAACGACAAGACCATCGTGGTTCGTGTCGAGCGCCGTTTTACTCACCCGCTTCTGAAGAAGACCGTGCGTCGTTCTAAGAAGTACCACGCCCACGATGAAAACAACGTGGCCAAGGTCGGTCAGACCGTGTGGATCGAGGAAACAGCGCCGATCAGCAAGAACAAGCGCTGGGCGCTTGTTCCGTCCGCGTAAGAGAAACAATTCAGGTCGGCGCGCCGGGTGACGGTGCTGCCGATAAATTAGAAGGCATCCAGTCATGATCCAGATGCAGTCCAACCTCGACGTCGCCGATAATTCCGGCGCCAAGCGAGTCATGTGCATCAAGGTGCTGGGCGGTTCGCATCGCAAGTACGCCTCGGTCGGCGACGTTATCGTCGTTTCGGTCAAGGACGCTATTCCGCGCGGCCGCGTTAAGAAGGGCCAGGTTATGAAGGCTGTGGTGGTTCGCACCGCAACCGACATCCGTCGCCCCGATGGCACCGTCATCCGTTTCGACAAGAACGCCGCCGTTCTTCTGAACAATCAGAAAGAACCAATCGGCACACGTATCTTCGGACCAGTTCCGCGCGAGCTCCGCGCCAAGAACCACATGAAGATCATTTCGCTCGCTCCTGAGGTGCTGTAATGGCCGCCAAGATTAAGAAGGGCGACAAAGTGGTCGTCCTCGCCGGCAAGGACAAGGGCAAGACCGGTCAGGTCCTGTCTGTCATTCCGACCGAAACCAAGGCGCTGGTCCAGGGTATCAACCTTGTCCGTCGTCACCAGAAGCAGACTGCCTCGCAGGATTCCGGCATCTTCACCAAGGAAGCGCCAATTCACCTGTCGAACCTGGCCGTCGCCGATGCGAAGGGCAAGCCCACCCGCGTCGGTTTCCAGATCAAGGACGGCGTGAAGACCCGCGTCGCCAAGACCACCGGAGATCAGATCGATGGCTGAGACCGCTTACGTTCCGCGTCTCCGGACCGAATACGACAACACGATCAAGGCTGCACTGCGTGAGCAGTTCAACTACAAGAACGTCATGGAGCTTCCGCGCCTTGACAAGATCGTGCTGAACATGGGCGTTGGCGAAGCCGTCAACGACACCAAGAAGGTAAAGTCGGCTGCCGATCAGCTGGAATTGATTGCTGGTCAGAAACCGGTTATCACCCATGCTCGCAAGTCGATTGCTGGTTTCAAGGTTCGTGAAAACATGCCGCTCGGCGTGAAGGTCACGCTCCGCAAGACCCGCATGTATGAGTTTCTGGACCGCCTGGTGACAATCGCACTGCCGCGCGTCCGTGACTTCCGTGGCCTGAACCCGAACGCTTTTGACGGCAATGGCAATTATGCTTTTGGCCTCAAGGAACACATCGTTTTCCCCGAAATCAACTATGATCAGATCGATCAGGTTTGGGGCATGGACATCGTGATTGCCACGACGGCCAAGAATGATGATGAGGCGCGCGCGCTTCTCAAGGCTTTCAACTTCCCATTCCGCCAGTAAGCGGGCAGGGAAGGGATAAAGGATCAGGACATGGCAAAGACCAGCTCCATCGAAAAGAACAAGAAGCGCGCTGCTTTGACCAAGCAGTATGCTGAAAAGCGTGCTGCCCTCAAGGCAACCGTCAAGAACCAGGACGCTCCGATTGAAGAGCGTTTCAAGGCCAGCCTCAAGCTGGCTGAACTGCCGCGCAACTCGGCAAAGATCCGCATTCGCAACCGTTGCGAAGTGTCGGGTCGCCCGCGTGGTTACTATCGCAAGCTCAAGATGAGCCGTATTGCCCTGCGTCAGCTGGGCAACCTGGGTCAGATCCCGGGTCTGGTGAAGTCAAGCTGGTAAGGAGAACATCACATGAGCTTTTCCGATCCTATCGGCGATATGCTGACCCGCATCCGCAACGCCCAGCAGCGTCGCAAGTCTTCCGTTTCAACACCGGCATCGACCCTTCGCGGTCGCGTGCTGGACGTGCTCCAGTCCGAGGGTTTCATCCGCGGCTATTCGGAGACCAAGTTTGAAAACGGTGCGGCCGAATACGAAATCGAACTGAAGTATTCGGACGATCAGGGCGTTATCCGCACGATCGAGCGCGTTTCGCGTCCCGGCCGTCGCGTTTACGCATCCGTCAAGAATATTCCACAGGTTGCCAATGGCCTTGGTGTTTCGATCCTCTCCACCCCCAAGGGTGTGATGGCCGACCACGAAGCCAAGGCTGCCAATGTGGGTGGCGAGGTACTCTGCCGCGTCTTCTAAGGAAGGCGTGGCAAGACGATTACTCAAGGAAGAATTATGTCACGTACTGGCAAGAAACCGGTGGCCCCGGTAAACGGCGTTACGGTCACGATCAATGGTCGTGTCGTGTCCGCCAAGGGCCCGAAGGGCGAACTGAGCCTCACGCTCATGGATATCGTCAATGTCGAGCAGGGTGATGACGGTCTGTCCGTTACCCCGGCAAACGATTCCCGCGAGGCACGCGCTGCCTGGGGCACCACCCGCGCGCTGATCCAGAATCTGGTCACCGGGGTGAGCGCAGGCTTCGAAAAGAAGCTCGCCATTCAGGGCGTTGGTTACCGCGCCGCGATGCAGGGCAAGGACGTCAAGCTCTCGCTCGGTTTCAGCCATGAAGTGGTCTATAAGGCTCCTGAAGGTATCACCCTTGCCGTTCCGGCGCCGACGGAAATCGTCGTGACCGGCATCGACAAGCAGGCAGTTGGCCAGGTTGCGGCCGAGATCCGCGGCTGGCGTCCCCCCGAGCCCTACAAGGGCAAGGGTGTGCGTTACGCCGGCGAGCAGGTCTTCCGCAAAGAAGGCAAGAAGAAGTAAGGAGCGCCGGAAATGGCAATTTCTGCAAAAGGTGCGGATCGTCGCAAGGCCCGTGTCCGCAAGGCGCTCAAGGCTCGTGCCTTCGGTCGTCCCCGTCTGTCGGTTTTCCGTTCGGACAAGAATATCTACGCCCAGATCATCGACGACACGACCGGCCGCACTCTGGCCGCCGCTTCGACCCTGGAAAAGGACATCAAGTCCTCCGTCAAGAATGGCGCGACTTCGGAAGCCGCTGCCACGATTGGCAAGCTGATCGCCGAGCGCGGTGTGAAGGCTGGGGTTGGCGAGGTCGTTTTCGATCGTGGCGCTTACATCTATCACGGCCGTGTTAAGGCCCTTGCAGACGCTGCCCGTGAGGGCGGTCTGCAGTTCTAACCCGGCGAGGAACAGATAAAATGAGCAGAGACGTACAAGAACGCGAAAGCGAGTTCGTCGATCGCCTGGTCCACATCAATCGTGTGGCCAAGGTTGTGAAGGGCGGCCGTCGCTTTGGTTTCGCGGCGCTCGTCGTCGTTGGTGACCAGAAGGGTCGCGTCGGGTTCGGTCACGGTAAGGCCCGTGAAGTTCCAGAGGCAATCCGCAAGGCCACTGAACAGGCAAAGCGTCAGATGATCCGCGTTCCGCTGCGCGACGCCCGCACGCTGCACCATGACGTTACCGGCCGCCACGGCGCTGGCAAGGTCATCCTGCGTGCTGCCGTTCCGGGTACCGGTATCATTGCCGGTGGTCCGATGCGCGCCGTGTTCGAAACGCTTGGCATCAACGATATCGTTGCCAAGTCGCAGGGCACTGCAAATCCTTACAACATGGTTCGCGCCACGTTCGATGCGCTCAAGCGCGTTGATAGCCCCCGTTCGGTGGCTTCCCGTCGCGGCCTCAAGGTTTCCGAACTGCAAGCTCGCCGTGGCGAGACTGCCGTCGAAGCCTGATAGCGGGCACGGAGAAGTACAATGGCAAAAGACAAGACCATCGTCGTACAGCAGGTTGGTTCGCCGATCCGCCGTGAGAAGAGCCAGCGCGCGACCCTGATCGGGCTCGGGCTCAACAAGATGAACAAGCAGCGTGAGCTGGTTGATACGCCCGAAGTTCGTGGCATGATCAACAAGATCCCGCACCTCGTCCGCGTCGTCGGCGAGTAAGGGAGCCTGATATTATGACCCGTTTGAATGATCTTCGTGACAATCCCGGTGCCAATAAGGTCCGCGTCCGCATCGGTCGTGGTATTGGCTCGGGTGTCGGCAAGACCGGTGGTCGCGGCGGCAAGGGCCAGACGGCTCGTGCCGGTGTTGCGATCAACGGCTTTGAAGGCGGCCAGATGCCCCTTCACATGCGTATGCCGAAGCGCGGCTTCAACGCTTGGAATCCCAAGGATTTCAACGAAGTCCGCATCGACCGCATTCAGGCCTATATCGACAGCGGTAAGCTGGACATCAAGGGCGTGGTGGATTCCGCTGCTCTCGTGGCTGCCGGTGTCATCCGTCGTCCCAAGGACGGCGTGCGCCTGATCGGCTCTGAAGGTTTCTCGGCCAAGAAGGTTACCTTCAAGGTTGATTATGCCACCAAGGGCGCTGCTGCTGCTATCGAAGCTGCTGGCGGCAAGCTCGACCTGATCCCGGTCAAAGAGACCTGGAAGAAGGCCCCATACGCCAAGTAATTGTCTTGGTAGGGCGTACCCGGTCATAAGGCCGGGTGCGCTTTATTTTTGGTTTGTTGCGTCTGGCCGGCACATATTCCATATATGCGTCTCCAGCGCTCCGAGCGCACCTGGCATTCAAGCCGTAGGAGCGGTATATGGCGTCCGCAGCCGAACAGCTGGCACGTAATCTTAGTTTCTCGACCTTCTCCAAGGCGAAAGCCCTGCAGCAGCGCATCTGGTTCACACTGGGCGCGCTGCTTGTTTATCGTTTGGGCACCTATATTCCTCTTCCGGGGATCGATCCCGATGCGTTCCGCGCGACGTTTGAACAGTCGCAGCAGGGCATTATCGGCATGTTCAACATGTTCGCCGGCGGTGCCGTCGAACGTATGGCGATCTTTGCCCTGAACCTCATTCCCTACATTACCGCATCCATCGTGGTGCAGGTGGTGTCGACCGCGTCGCCGCGGCTTGAGGCGCTCAAGAAGGAAGGCGAATCCGGTCGTCGCAAGATGAACCAGTACACCCGCTATCTGGCGGTGCTGTTCTGCGCCGTTCAGGCCTATGGCATTGCCGTCGGCCTTGAAGGCAGCCAGGGCGTTGTGCTGAATCCGGGTTGGTTCTTCCGCATCTCGACCGTGATCACGCTGGTCGGCGGTACGATGTTCCTGATGTGGCTGGGTGAACAGATTACGGCGCGCGGCGTGGGTAACGGCATTTCGCTGATCATCTTTGCCGGTATCGTGGCAAACCTGCCTGCGACTGTCGCTCAGACCCTCGAACTGGCCCGTACGGGCGCTATTCCGGGCTTTGCCGGGCTTGGCATGCTGGTTCTGGCTCTGGTGGTGATTGCGGTTATCGTGTTCTTTGAACGCGCGCAGCGCCGCTTGCTGATCCAGTATCCGAAGCGTCAGGTGGGCAATAAGATGTTCCAGGGCGACACGTCGCACCTGCCATTGAAGCTCAATACGGCTGGCGTTATTCCGGTCATCTTCGGCTCCTCGCTGCTGCTGCTGCCTGCGACCATTGCGTCGTTTGCTGCGCAGGGTGATGCTCCGGCATGGCTGACGACGGTGACGGCGCTTCTGGGCCGTGGGCAGCCGCTCTATCTGGCGCTGTTTGCCTTCTTCATCGTGTTCTTCGCCTTTTTCTACACGGCGATCGTTTTCAATCCGACGGAGACGGCGGACAATCTCAAGCGCTCCGGCGGCTTCATTCCGGGTATCCGCCCGGGCGAGCGTACGGCTCAGCACATCGATTATGTGCTGACGCGCATTACGGTTGCTGGCGCGCTCTATCTGATGGTCGTGGCGCTGATCCCCGAGGTTATGTTCAGCCAGCTGGCGGTCAGCCAGTTCATCGGTGGCACCTCGCTGCTGATTATGGTGACGGTGACGCTCGATACGATCACGCAGATCCAGAGCCATCTGGTCGCCCAGCAATATGAAGGGCTTCTGAAGAAGTCACGTCTTGGAGGAGGCAAGCGTCGATGAGGTTGATCCTGTTGGGCCCGCCAGGCGCGGGGAAGGGGACGCAGGCAAAGATTTTGGTGGATGCCTATGGCATTCCCCAGCTCTCAACGGGTGATATTCTTCGCTCAGCCATCGCGGCTAAGACCGCGCTGGGACTGGAGGCCAAAGCCGTGGTTGATCGCGGCGACCTGGTTTCCGACACGATCGTAAACGGCATTGTTTCTGAACGTCTCGATGCCGACGATTGCAAGCCTGGATTTATCCTCGATGGCTTTCCGCGCACCATCGCGCAGGCCGAGGCGCTTGATCGGATGCTGGCTGACAAGGGTATTGCGCTCGATGCTGTCATCGAGATCAAGGCCGAGGCTGACGAGCTGGTAAAGCGTGTTATCAATCGCGCCAAGGAATCAGGCGGCGCTCGCGCCGACGACAATGAGGAAGTGCTGCGCAAGCGCCTCGGCGTCTATTCGGAGCAGACTGCTCCGCTGGTTGCCTATTATACCGAGCGCGGCCAGTTGAAGGCCGTGGACGGTATGGCGCCGGTCGATGATGTTACTGCCGCGATCAAATCCGCGCTCGGCAGATGATTTTGAGGTCGGGCAGGGGCTGTTGACTCTGACCGGTCTTATCCTTAAAGAACCGCACCAGTCTCATGGATCATTGGGCTGGATTCGGTTTTCCCAGAGTTGGGGGTCGAATTCCGGTCCCTTGTTGTTTAAAGGCACCCGCCGTGATGGCGCGTGTTGAATGAAGGAGAGCAGACGTGGCTCGTATTGCTGGCGTCAATATCCCGACGAATAAGCGCGTAGTGATCGCGCTGCAGTATATTCACGGGATCGGCGAAAAGTTCGCCAAGGATATTACTGAAACGGTTGGCATTCCTGCCGAGCGCCGCGTGAACGAGCTGACCGACGCTGAAGTCATTCAGATTCGTGAAGCCATTGACCGCGATTATATCGTGGAAGGCGATCTTCGTCGTAACGTTGCGATGAACATCAAGCGCCTGATGGACCTCGGTAACTACCGTGGTCTGCGTCACCGTCGTGGCCTTCCGGTCCGCGGTCAGCGCACCCACACCAATGCTCGTACCCGCAAGGGTCCGGCAAAGCCAATCGCTGGCAAGAAGAAGTAATTCTGTTCCCGCTGTGGCGGGGCAGGGATTTGAATTGGATTTGGCGGGGCAGGTGTTTTTGGTGGCTCGACAGAGTTGCTGAAAAGGCTTGAACCGCTAAATCCGTGGTGGAGCTGCTGGTATTACGGCAGCGCCGATATCCTAGAGGATAAGAATGGCTAAGGCTGAAGTCGCACGCGTTCGTCGTAAAGAGCGCAAGAATATCACGTCCGGCGTCGCACATGTGAACGCCTCCTTCAACAACACCATGATCACCATCGCCGACATGCAGGGCAACACGATTTCGTGGTCCAGCTCGGGCGTCATGGGCTTCAAGGGTTCGCGCAAGTCGACCCCTTATGCTGCCCAGGTTGCTGCTGAAGATGCGGCAAAGAAGGCTCAGGAACACGGCATGAAGACCCTTGAGGTCGAAGTTCGTGGTCCTGGTTCAGGTCGTGAATCGGCCCTGCGCGCCCTTCAGGCTGCCGGCTTCAACGTCACCTCGATCCGCGACGTGACCTCGATTCCGCACAATGGCTGCCGTCCGCGCAAGCGGCGCCGCGTCTAACAAGACCATTAATATGCTCCCGGCCGATTGGATGGGTCGGGAGTCCTATTGTGTTTGCGGCGGTGCGGCCTTCGATGGCCGCGATTTTGAAAGGACAATACCGTGACGATCCAGAGGAACTGGCAGGAACTGATCAAGCCGACCAAACTGGACATTGTTTCGGGCAGCGACAACGCGCGCGTGGCCTCGGTTGTTGCCGAGCCGCTTGAGCGCGGATACGGTCTTACCCTGGGCAATGCCCTTCGTCGCGTGCTGCTGTCGTCGCTTCAGGGCGCGGCAGTAACCGCAATTCAGATCGACGGCATTCTGCATGAATTCTCCTCGCTCCCGGGCGTGCGTGAAGACATCACCGACCTGGTGCTGAACGTCAAGGAAATCGCCCTGAAGATGGGTGGCGAAGGCCCGAAGCGCCTGACCCTGTCCCGTCAGGGTCCGGGCTCCGTGACGGCTGGCGATATCAAGGTTTCCGGCGATATCGAAGTGCTCAATCCCGATCTGGTCATCTGCCATCTCGATGATGGCGCCGAGATCAATATCGAGTTCACCGTCAATACCGGCAAGGGTTATGTCCCTGCCGACAAGAACCGTCCTGAAGACGCTCCGATCGGCTATATTTCGGTTGATGCGCTGTTCTCGCCGGTTCGTCGTGTGAGCTACAAGGTCGATGCGACCCGTGCCGGCGAAAGCCTGGACAAGGACAAGCTGACCCTGTCGGTCGAGACCAATGGCGCGCTGTCGCCCGAAGATGCAGTGGCTTTTGCCGCGCGCATTCTTCAGGATCAGCTGTCGGTCTTCGTCAACTTTGAAGAGCCCACCAAGGAAAAGGCGCAGGATTCGGTTCCCGAACTCGCGTTCAATCCGGCGCTGCTCAAGAAGGTCGACGAGCTCGAACTGTCCGTTCGTTCGGCAAACTGCCTCAAGAACGACAACATCGTCTATATCGGCGACCTTATCCAGAAGACGGAAGCCGAGATGCTGCGGACTCCGAACTTTGGCCGCAAGTCGCTTAATGAAATCAAGGAAGTCCTGGCACAGATGGGGCTTCATCTCGGAATGGACGTCAACAACTGGCCGCCCGAGAATATCGATGACCTCGCCAAGCGCTACGAAGATCATTATTGATCCGGCGCTGACCAGACTTTTAGGAGATAACCATGCGCCACGCTAACCGAGGCCGCAAGTTCAGCCGGACCGCATCGCACCGCAAGGCGATGTTTGCAAATATGTCCGCCGCGCTGATCAAGCACGAACAGATCGTCACCACGCTTCCCAAGGCCAAGGACCTGCGTCCGATCGTCGAGAAGCTCATCACCCTGGGCAAGCGCGGCGACTTGCACGCTCGCCGTCAGGCTATCGCGCAGATCCGCGATGAAGGCCAGGTTGCCAAGCTCTTTGCCGTGCTTGGCCCGCGCTACAAGGAACGTCAGGGCGGCTATATCCGCATCCTGAAGGCCGGTTTCCGTTATGGTGATAACGCGCCAATGGCCGTTATCGAATTCGTCGACCGCGACGTCGATGCCCGTGGCCAGGATTCTGGTCCGGTGCAGTATGACGACGAATCCGAAGCCGCATAAGCCTCGCTTTCGCTTTGAAATTGAAACGGCCCCGGTGTTCCGGGGCCGTTTTTTTATGCTCGGCAATTATAGTTGACATGTATGCTCATGTTTGAGAGGCGTGGCGCGGCGCACACTTAATTGGAGTCTACAGGTGGCTAGTTATCGCTTAACACGTCGGGCATTCGGAGCGGGATCGTTGGCTATGGTCGGGCTGGGAATGAGCTCGGCGTTTGGACAGGAAGAGGCATCGCATGAGGTGTCTACGGTTGTGGGGACGTTCGATATTCCCGATCATCCCAAGCGCGTCATATGCATCGACAGTCGTATCGATCTTGAGCCGGCCGTTGCGCTTGGGCTTGAGGTGATCGGGTATAGCTATGATGAGCCGATGCCTTGGGTTCCGGTAGGCAAGGGGGCGGAACTGGTCGGCGAAGTGCCGTCACTTGAGCGGATTCTGACACTGAATCCTGATCTGATAATATGCACCTATATTGGTGACGGTGAGAGCGAGATGTGGCCGGCCCGTCCGCTCACCCGAATTGCTCCCGTCCTTTCGATTCCGTATGAGCGTCCCTGGAAGGAGATCCTTCTGGAACTGGGTACGCTTACCCTTCGGGAAAGTGCCGCTGACGCGTTGCTGGCCGAATACAATGCCTTGATTGCCGACATAAAGGCGAGACACGGCGACAAGATCGCGCGCAAGAAGGTGCTGGTCGTGCAGCCGGGCGGCGAGAATGTGGTCTATTTCCAGACAGCGCGTGACATGGTCCAGATTCAGGTGCTGACCGATTTGGGCGCGCCTTTGCCACCTGCAATGAAATATCCAGACCATCATATCGCTGCCGAAAGTTTCGAGACCTATTTCGGCGAGGCGGACGCGTTTCTCTACGTTTTGATGCAGGAAGGCGCGGAAGCGGCCACTGAATCCAACCCGCTCTGGAGCCGGTTGCCAGCCGTCGCCGCTGGCAAAGTTCTCAAGCCCATCGGCAACACCAATTTTGGCGGTGTCTACACGGCTATTCATACGGCCAAGCAGTTTGATGAGCTCTACAGCATGCTGGACTAGGTTAAGGCACGCGTGGGCCTGCAGCTCGTGCAGAGTGCGGGCCCAGCATGCGGCGGGAAAAACTTATCCCCGATCCTGAAATCTCCCGCCGTACTCCGCCCATCCCCGCCACACACGCGGCCTCGACGCAGGGTCGGGCGGGGAGGAAGGGAAGAGGGGCGCCTCTTTACGCGGGTAGAAGCTCGGCAGCCGGACCTGCAATAATGGTTTCGCCTGAACCCGGACCCGTGAAAAATCCGTCTCCGTGACGAACGGCCATTGAGCCTGTTTGAACGTTCGCTTTTCGGCTCAATGGCCGTTCGTTACCGTGATCACCGGAGGTGGAAACGCTGGCCGGATAAAGTTGCTAAAGCGATCAATGACGGCGTGTGAGGTTCCATGTCGCGTAGAGCGCGTTGAGTTCGGTCTCGTTGCGAATGATTACCAAGGGTAGGCCGCTTTCAATGGCCATATGGCGGTATTTCGAGACCGAGTTCCTTGTTTTCCATATCCAGTGGATCATCTCCCAACTGAGGGCGTCCCGGTTGCTGGCGAGGCCGCCGATCCTTCTGCGCTGAAACAAGGTGCGATTGAAGTAGCGTCGGTAGCGGCGCATGAAATGATCGTCGATGACGATGACGCCCGTGGCTCTTCTGAACCTTTGGGGCATAAGTTCGCTGTAATTGCCATCCATGACCCAGGCATCCCTCGTCAGGCCTGCATTATGCAGGGCGTGAAACTCGTCCTTGTCACGGGACACCCAGAGGCCGTGCTCCTCATGGCTGAGGCGGTCCAGGTGAATGACGGGAGCGCCGATCTTGGTGGCAATCGCGTCGGCCAGCGTTGATTTGCCAGCATTGCTGGGTCCATTGACCATAATGCGTCGGCCCATGGCGGCGAGAGGCGGAATAGGATGCATTTTCAGTTCCAATATCGGATTGGGGTGGAAAAGGCGGTCGTCAGCAGACAAAAAGGGCGCCGCACGTGCAGCGCCCTTTGATCGATGCGGCTTGAATCTTACTCGGCCGGAGCCATGTCCTTGCCGGTATAAACCTCTTCGACCCAATATTGGTCGCGGCGAATGAAGCCGTTGAAGGGGGTGAGGGAGGCCTGGGTGTAGGCGCCCATCAGGCCGAATTCGATCCAGTCATCTTCATCGATGTCGGCGGGCAGGGTGAAGACCTGTGGCAGCACGTCATAGCTGTCGCAGGTGGGGCCCCAGAGCGTGAACTCGCTAAACTCGCCATTGTTGTCGTGCAGGCGCGGACCGCGCCAGACGCGGACCGGCGGGGTGAAGTGCATGAACTTCACTTCCATCAGCGCGCCATAAGCGCCGTCATTGACATAGACCGACTGGCCGCCGCGCTGATGCTTGACGCGCAGCAGCAGCGAGGTGGACGAGGTGACCAGCGCGCGGCCCGGCTCGATGATCAGTTCCGGCTTGTTCTTGCCGAAATGCTCGCCGACCGCGTTTGCAATGGTGTCGAAATAGACATCCATCGGCGGGGCTTCGCTGGTTGGGTAGGGGGCCGGATAACCGCCGCCGATATTGAGGCGCTTCAGCTCGATGCCTGCTTCCTCGGTGATACGGGCCGCAGCCGCAATATGCCGTTCATAGGCATAGGCGTCTTCACACTGGCTGCCGACATGGAAGCACAGGCTGGGCGTGTAGCCCATCTTCTCGACGGCAGTGACGATCTCGGCAGCGGACTGCTCCATGACGCCGAACTTGATGCCGAAATCATAGGATTTCAGCGCCTTGCCGGCCTTGAAGCGGGTGGTGACTTCCACATCGCGGCTGGGCGAGACCACGGCGGCGAGCTGGTCGAGCTGCTGGGGGTGATCGATGGTGAAGCTGCGAACGCCGAATTCTTCGTAAGCGCGAGCAATCTCACGCTTGTTCTTGATCGGGTTGTTATAGTGCATCACGGCGCCGGGCGCGTAATCGCGCACCAGTTCCATTTCCACATTCGAGGCCACGTCGAAAGCCTTGAGGCCTTCTGCGTGGAGCTGAGCGATGATGTGCGGGGATGGGTTGCACTTGACCGCATAGGTCAGCAGCCCGTCAAAGCCCTTCTTGAAGACCTTGATCGACCTCCTGAACTCCTTTTCCGAAAACAGGAAAGAAGGATAGTCCGGCGCTTCGGCTGCGATCAGCGCGGAAGTGTTGGCATGGACGATCTTCGGCTCGTCAGTCATTGGACAACAGGCCTTTCAGGGGCTGGAGGAACGGTGAAACCTCAACGCGTCTCGGGGCTTTCCGGTTCGAAATCGCATCAAAGTGAGCGCTGCATATAGGGCCGTGTGCCCCCTCGCGCAAACGTTTATTTGGGTGCAATACCAAGTATGCCGAGACGTCATTTTCATGACAGATTTCGGGCGTTTCCGTCATGATGCCGGAATAAGGTTTTCTGGCTGAGAGATTGATTCCGAAGGTTTGGCCATGTCGTTGCGAACGCTGGTGTTTTCGACTGCTGCTCTTGCATTACTCGCTCTTGGCGGCGCCCTTGTGCTGGCGCCATGGAACGGCGTGCCGCCGCCTCAGGCGCATACCCCGGCGATCGAAAGTGCTCCTGCTGTTGCGGTCGAGCGTGCGGTGCCACTCGGCCAGGCGCAGGTTCAATTGAGCTTTGCGCCCATCGTTCAGGCTGTGTCGCCCTCGGTGGTCAATGTCTACGCCACCCGTATCGAGCAGCGATCGGTGTCCCCCTTTGCCAATGATCCGTTCTTCTCCCGCTTCTTCGGCGACCAGTTCCAGACCCGTCCGCGCGAATCCCGTGCTCTCGGCTCTGGCGTCATCGTGGAAGCGGGCGGGGTGATCCTCACCAATAGTCACGTGATCAATGGCGCGACCGATATTCGCATCGCCCTCAATGATGGCCGCGAATTTGCCGTCGATCTGGTTGTCGAGGATCAGCAGACCGATCTGGCGGTGCTGCGCGTCCGCGATGCCAATGGAACGAGCTTCCCCGCCATCTCCTTTGCCGATAGCGACACTCTGCTGGTGGGCGATCTGGTGCTCGCAATCGGCAATCCCTTTGGCGTCGGGCAGACGGTGACCAGCGGCATTGTGTCTGCGCTGGCCAGAACCGGGGTTGAGGCGTCCGATTATGAATTTTTCATCCAGACCGATGCGGCGATCAATCCGGGCAATTCGGGTGGGGCGCTTGTCGATATGTCCGGCCATCTGATCGGCATCAATACGGCGATCTATTCGCAATCCGGCGGTTCGGTGGGCATTGGCTTTGCCATTCCGGCCAATATGGCGCGACTGGTCGCAGAGGCCGGTGTGAGCGGTGGCGAAATCGTGCGGCCGTGGTTCGGGGCCAAGATGCAGGCGGTCACATCCGATATTGCATCAAGCCTGGGCATGGCTGCGCCGCATGGGGCGATGATTACCGAGGTCGCGCCGGATGGTCCGGCGGCCCGGGCGGGCTTTGTGTCGGGGGACATTATCCTATCGGTCGATGGTATGCGCGTGGACGATCCAAGCGCCTTCAATTTCCGACTGGCGACGCGGCCCATCGGGGAGATCGCCAATCTTGAGCGCCTGCGCGCCGGGACAACGGAGACTGTGGATTTCCCGGTAGAGGCCGCGCCGCTGCCTGAGGCAGATGCAAGTGTCAGCATTTCGGGCAATACACGCTTTGCCGGGGTCAGCGTGCGCCAGCTCGATCCCGCGCTGAGTGAAGCAAAAGGACTGCCCTATGATGCCCGAGGCGTCATCGTCACCGCTGTTGAGGCCGGTTCGGCAGCAGACGGGATGGGTTTGCGGGTTGATGATTTGATCCTCTCGCTCAATGACGTTGAAATTGTCAGCGCGGAGGCGTTTGAGCAGCTTGCCAGCCAGCGTGTTCGCACCTGGCAGATCATCCTGCAGCGCAATGGGCGGGTCAGCCGGTCGATCGTGAGTGGTTGAGACTGGGGGGTGATGCGCGGCAGGCCTACGAAAACTGTGACCTTTGCGCTAGAACCAGTTCATGTCTGATCTATTCGCCGCCGACTCTACAGAAACCGATAAGGCCCGCCCGCTGGCCGACCAGCTTCGTCCGCGTTCGCTGGATGATGTCATTGGCCAGCAGCACCTGCTGGGCGATGGCGGCACCCTGCGGCGCATGCTGGCTTCGGGGCGCCTTGGCTCGCTGATCCTGTGGGGGCCGCCGGGAACCGGCAAGACCACGGTGGCGCGCCTGCTTGCCGATCAGATCGGGTACAGGTTCGAGCAGATTTCGGCGATCTTCTCGGGCGTTGCAGACCTGAAAAAGGTGTTTGAGAAAGCTCGCTTCGAGCGGCTCTCGGGCCATCGCACCCTGCTGTTCGTCGACGAAATCCACCGCTTCAATCGCGCTCAGCAGGATAGTTTCCTGCCGGTCATGGAAGACGGTACGGTGGTGCTTGTCGGGGCGACGACCGAAAATCCGTCCTTCGAGCTGAATGCGGCGCTGTTGTCACGAAGTCAGGTTTTGCGCTTCGAGTCGCTGGGGCGCGATGATCTCGCCGATCTGCTCGGTCGGGCCGAAAGCCTGCTTGGCTCGGCTTTGCCGCTGGATGAGGATGCGCGCGAGACATTGCTCGGTCTTGCCGATGGCGACGGGCGGGCGCTGCTGGGGCTGGTCGAGGAGATTCTCTCGTCGGCCCAGCACGATGAAATGCTGACCGCGACCAGCCTGCTCACGGTCGTGCAGCGGCGCGCGCCGATCTATGACAAGGCGCAGGACGGGCACTACAACCTGATTTCGGCGCTGCACAAGACCATCCGCGGCTCGGACCCGGATGCGGCGCTCTATTATTTCGTGCGCATGCTCGATGCTGGTGAAGATCCGCTCTTCCTTGCCCGTCGCTTGATCCGCATGGCTTCGGAAGATGTGGGTCTGGCCGATCCGCAGGCGCTGCCCCTGGCGATTGCCGGGCGTGATGCCTATCAGATGCTGGGCTCGCCCGAGGGTGAACTCTCGCTGGCGCAGGTGGTGGTCTATCTTGCGCTCGCGCCTAAATCCAACGCGGTTTATACGGCCTATAAGGCGGCGGTTTCCGTTGCCAAATCCACCGGTTCGCCGATGCCGCCCAAGGTCATTCTCAATGCCCCCACCAAGATGATGAAGGGGCAGGGCTATGGCGACGGCTATATCTATGACCACGATACGCCGGAGGCGTTTTCGGGGCAGGAATATTTCCCCGAAAAGATCGGGCGACAGGATTTCTATCATCCGGTGGAGCGCGGCTTTGAGCGCGACCTGCGCAAACGGATGGACTATTTCGGGCGATTGCGGGCCGCGAGGCGGGCGTCGGAGCAAGAGGACTAGAGAATGCAGGCAGTCTTGCTTGTTGGTGCCGGCGGAGCCATTGGCAGCATGGCGCGATATGGCATGTCGGTTTTGGTCGGCCGCTTCTGGAGCGGCAGCTTTCCGCTCGCCATATTGCTCATCAATATAATCGGCTCGGTGCTGATGGGCGTATTCATTGGCCTTCTGGCCCGTTTCATGCCGCCCATGGCCAATGAAATCAGGCTGTTCATTGCTGTTGGCGTTCTGGGCGGCTTCACGACGTTTTCCTCGTTCTCGCTCGATACGATTACATTGATCGAGCGGGGAGAATTGGTTCAGGCGATATTCTATGTCGCCTTGTCGGTTGTGGTTTGCCTTGCGGGTCTATATCTCGGGCTTCTGATGAGTAGAGGCGGTGCAGCATGAGTGGCGTTCAACATCGTGAAGTGAATGCAGACGATGACGGGATGCGGCTGGACCGTTGGTTCTCCAAGCATTTCCCGCAGCTGGGTTTTGCCCGGCTGCAAAAACTGATCCGCAATGGCGAGGTCAAGGTCGACAAGGCCAAGGTGCAGACCAGCACGCGCCTGTCAGAAGGCCAGACGGTTCGCATTCCCCCGATTGATGATCCGGACACGGTTCGGGCATTCAAGGTCAATCAGGATGACGTCCGCTTTCTCAAGGATCTGATCCTTTATGAGGACGACGATCTTTACGTCTTCAACAAGCCGCATGGGCTCGCGGTGCAGGGCGGCAGCGGCACCGTTCGCCATATGGACGGCCTCTTGAAAAACCTGCCGAACAAGCAGGGTGAAGCGCCGCGGCTGGTGCATCGGCTCGACCGCGACACGTCCGGTTGCCTCGTTGTTGCCAAGACTGCCGCAGCCGCCAAGCATTTTGGTTCGGTGTTCCGCTCGCGTTCGGCGCGCAAGATTTACTGGGCCGTGGTGGCGGGCAATCCCACGCCCCGTCAGGGCGAGATTTCCTGTTTTCTGGCCAAGCAACAGACCACTGATGGCGAGCAGATGGTGGTCGTGCGCAATGGCGCGCCGGGTGCCGTACATTCGTCCAGCTATTATTCGACCACCGACACGGCGAGCCGCCGTTTTGCCTGGGTAACGTTGAAGCCGGTGACTGGCCGCACGCACCAGTTGCGCGTGCATATGGCTCAGCTTGGTACGCCGATCATCGATGATCCACGCTATTTCAATATCGAAAACTGGATGCCTGCGCCGGGGCTGGGCGAGGGGCTGCACCTGCATGCCCGGCGTATCGCGTTGCCGCTGCGGAATGGAAAAAAGATCGATATTTCAGCGCCTTTGCCGCCACATATGCGCCAGAGCTTTGAGGCGCTTGGTTTTGATCCTGATCGGTTCGACGCGCAGAACAACGATCCGGAGCAAGGCGCTTGAAGCTTGTCATGTTCGACATGGACGGCACGCTGATCGATACCGGGTCGCTGATTGCCGAACATATGGCGACGACATTTGTCGGGGCCGGGCTCGATGCGCCATCGCCCGAGCAGGTGCGGCGGATCATCGGGCTCAGCCTGCCGCAGGCCATGCTGGCGCTGCTGGACTCCGAGGACATTGAATTGGCCGAGAAAATGGCGGGCGAATATCGCGCGCATTATCGGGCTTCGCTGGTGTCGGCCGAGGGCCGCGAAGGGCTTTTTCCCGGCGCAAGACAGGTGCTGGATATCCTGCATGGGCAAACAGATACGCTACTCGGCATCGCTACGGGCAAAGGGCTCAATGGCGTGCATCGCCTGACGCAATTGCATGATATTGCGGGCCATTTCGTGACGCTGCAAACCCCGGATCACAATCCGTCCAAGCCGCATCCCGGCATGATGTTGCGGGCGATGACGGAGACTGGAGCCGATAAAAACCAGACGGTGATCATCGGCGATACCACATTTGATATCCAGATGGGCAAGGCCGCCGGAACGAAAACCATTGGCGTTACATGGGGTTATCATGCCCCGGAAGAGCTGGTCGGCGCCGGAGCGGATATGCTCGTCCGCGATTATGCGGATTTGCCGGCGGCCATCGAGCGGGTTTTGGAGAACTGACAATGCGTGATCAGCTGGAAGAAGCCCAGAAGCATATGGATGACGGCTATGGTCGGGCCCAGCACCTGAACAAGGTCGAATTGCCCAAGCGGTTCTATAGCAATGTCGATGTCGCGCGGGGCGAGGACGGGTTCTCCGTGACGCTGGATGGGCGGCAGGTAAAGACGCCGGGACATAAAATTCCCGTTGTCGTTCAATCACTTGAGATTGCGCAGGTCATGGCGGCGGAATGGGCGGCGCAGGATAAATTCATTGATCCGGCGACCATGCCAATGGTGCGGTTGATCAATTCGGCGGTGGAAAGTGGCGAGGCCTTGGTGCCGGAATTCCGCGCCGAGATTGGCAAGTTCGCGGGCAATGACCTGCTGCTCTATCGCGCTGACTCTCCTCAGGAATTGGTGGCTGATCAGGAAAAGCTCTGGGATGGGGCGCTGGTGAAACTGGCGCGGCATTTCGATGTGGCATTTCAGCCGACAATCGGAATTATCCATCAAAAACAACCGGATGCCACGCTGGCAAAGCTGGACGCGGCGCTGGAAGGGCAGGGTCTGCACATGTTGACGGCGCTGGTGTCGATCACCGGCATTACGGGGTCGGGCCTGCTGGCAATCGCGCTTCTGCATCAATTGCTTAGCGCCGATGAAGTGTGGCTCGCCGCCCATGTTGACGAGGATCACCAAATCCGACTCTGGGGCGAAGACGAAGAAGCGATGGAACGCCGCGCCAAGCGCCGGGTAGAGTTCGGCATCGCCGTGAAGGTCGTCGACGCGCTTCGTTGAAGGGGCCTGGCCCCCTTTGATGAACGGATTATGAGTGTCTGTTCAGAATCCATTCCGCAGTCTCCGGCGAAATCTCGCGCAGGGGCAGCAGAACGAAATCGCGTTCATGGGCGAAACGATGGGGCAGGGTCAGTTTGGCGCTGTCCATTTCGATCCGCTCATAGGCGATGATGTCGATGTCGATGAGGCGCGGTCCCCAGACCTCGTGACGCACCCGGCCCATGTCGCGCTCGATATCGAGGCAGGCATGGAGCAGGTCGATGGGCAAGAGATCGGTCTCGACCGTCACTGCCATATTGGCGAAATCGGGTTGGTCGATCTTGCCCCAGGCCTTAGTGACAATGACAGTTGAGCGGGCGGTGACCGCGATATGGTCATGCGCGTTGAGCAGGCGCACGGCTTCCGCCACCTGCGCCGGGGGATCGCCAATATTGGCGCCGAGGCTGAGCCAGGCCTGAGCCATCAGGCGGGCCGCACGCGGTGGAGTTCGATGGCTGCTTCGCCGCGCACCATGGCGATGGGCGCTTCGGGCTTGCGCACTCGGACGATGACCCAGTTGACGTCGGAAAAGGCGGCGAAGAGCGCGGTTATGATGTTCTGACCGACAGCTTCGATTAGGTGCATGCGCTGGGTTTCAAAGGCGGACTTCACCACATCGTAGATGTCGGCATAGGAAACGGTGGCGCCGATCGTGTCGGTCTGGGCTGGGCCGGTCAGATCGACCCCGCATTGCAGGTCGATGAGGAAGCGCTGACCAAGCTTGGCTTCTTCATTGTAGAGGCCATGATAGCCGTAAAAGCCCAGATCATTGAGGATGATGCGGTCGCCGGTAAAGGGTGCGGTCATGGTGGTGCTCATCTGGCAAATCTCGGGATTGGCCCCGGCCTTCGCCGGGGTGACGTTCAGCGCGCGCTGGCGATGTCCGGCGGACCATACAGTGTCGCTTCGGCAACGCGAAGGGCATCTCTGTTTTCCGTAACGTCATGGACCCGGAAAATGTGGCCGCCGCGCTCATAGGCCTGCACGCTGGCGGCGATGGTTCCGGGAAGGCGTTCGGACGGCTGATTGTCGAGCAGACGGCCGATCATGGATTTGCGCGAGGTGCCGATCAGTAGGGGCTGGTGGGGTAAATTGCGAGTCAGATCGGGGAGTTGGCGCAGAATGCTGTAGTTCTGATTCAGGGTTTTGGTGAAGCCAAAGCCGGGATCGAGAATGATCTGGCTGGAGTGGATTCCTGCCGTGCTGGCAATGGAAAGCGTGTCCTCAAAGAAACGGATCATGGCCGGGATGGGATCGGTTTCGGCAGTCCAGTTCCGGTCCCAATGCATGGCGATCACCGCCGCGCCGTGCAGCGCGGCGATCTCAGCCATTTCGGGTGCGCCCTGCAATCCATTCACATCGTTGATGATATCGGCACCAGCTTGCAGGGCCTGATCGGCAACGAGCGGCTTCATGGTGTCGATGGAGATGGGCGCTGCGATGCCCTCGGCGCGCAGCGCATCGATCACCGGCATGACGCGGTCGAGTTCCTCCTGAACGCCGACCGGCTCGGCTCCGGGGCGGGTGCTTTCGCCGCCAATGTCGAGAATGTTCGCGCCTTGCGTCAGCATAAGCCGGGCATGGGTCAGGGCCGCGTCGATATGGTTATGGTGGCCGCCATCGGAGAAACTGTCGGGCGTGACGTTGAGAATGCCCATGACCAATGCGCGCTGGCCGAGCATGAGTGGCGGGCGGTGGCGCAGGGCGACGGAATGGGTCTTGTGCATGGGCGGGCTCCAATACCCACCGTTTATGGCGAGAGTGGCCAGCGCTCAAGTGCTGTTACGGAATTGCCGGATGGGCCGGGAGGTCGGGGGCACGGGGCCCCCGAGCCAAACTTACTTCGCGGTAGCCTGCTGGAGCAGCGGCAGAAGCTCTTCAAGCGCCCAGAGCGTGCTCAGCGGCGAAGGATAGGCCAGCGACGACGCCACGATCTGCGGCACCACGACATAGCGGCCATCGGCAACAGCGGGAACGCGCCCGAAGATGAGATCGGCTTCCAGTTCGGCCTGATCGATGAAGGCATCGCCTTCAAACGGGAAAGCAAACAGCAGAACATCGGCATCGAACATGTCGAGGCGTTCCCGGCTCACGGACGAAGTTTCGCTGTCGAACTGAGCAGCAGTTTTAGTGAGCTCAAAGCCGAGCAGATCGAAGAAGGTGGTGGAGGTGTCGCCGACCACGGACATGTAGGTGAACTGGTCTGGATGGACGACGCCATAGGCGATGGTCTTGCCGGAGAAGGCGGGGTTGGCAGCGGCGGCTTCGGCGAAGCGGGCTTCGATATTGCCGATGAGTTCTTCGGCTTCGTCTTCGAGCGCCAGTGCCTTGGCGGCAGTGCGCGTCTTGCCCTGCCAGGTGGTGGTCAGGCTATTGCCATCTTCAAAGGCGACGACCGGCGCGATGGCCGAGAGGCGTTCATAATCCGTATCGAGCGACCAGGCGCCGGTGGCCAGGATCAAATCTGGATCGGCAGCGAGAATGGTCTCGAATGGGACGCCTTCCCAGAGCGAGAAGAACTGGACCTCCTCACCTTCAAAGTCGGCCATGTACTGGTCATGATAGGGCGCAGTGGGTGCGTTGTCATAGCCGGCATTGGCCGAGGCAATCGGCTTGATGCCGAGGCCGAGCAGGATGTCGAAATCGGCATCTGATAGCGCGAGAATGCGCTTGGGTTCGGATTCGATGACGGTGTCGCCAAAGGCGTGATGAACGGTGCGCGGAAAATCCTGAGCAAATGCGGGTGTTGCAAGGGCGAGAACGGCGAGAAGGCCGCTGGTCAATCTGATCGACATCATTGTCATCCTGTTTAGATCGAAAATTCAAAAAGCCCGTAGCCGTCTTCGAGGACATGGCTGGCGCGTTGCGTCAGACCGGCCGCTCTGGCCAGACCGGCAATAGCCTCAAGCGGGCGCGCTTTGCCGACGGAAAGCTGCAATTCGAGCCGCCAGCGCGGATGCTCGGACGGCGCTGGTTCCAGCACGAACAGGCGATTGCCATCGCTCATATTGCTGACAATGGCGCGAAGCCGGGCGATGGCTTCGTCGTCGGACAGATACCAAAGCGCGCCGCCCAGCAGATAGGCATCCGCCTTGGGAAGGCTGGCATTGGCTGCGAGGACTTGCGTTGAAAGGCGAGCCGCATGGGCGGAGGCCTCGATGTGCTCGACCGCAACCGGAATTGCCTCGGGCAGGTCAACCAGTGTGCCCGTGACGTCGGGATGGCGCTCGGCAACTTCGAGGAGGAATGCAGCCGCGCCGCCATGGACTTCGACGACATGCGCGCCGGGGGGCAGTGTCATCAGCTTGGCTGCGTCTTCTGCCGCATCTTCCACCAGATGGGCGTGTTCGTCAGCAAAAGCCGCGACGAGCCCAGACGAGACAGCATCGGCGCTATAGCTCTGTCCGTGCAGCCTCTTATAGGCATTCCCTTCACGCAATGCTCCAACCAGCCCGGCCCAGGCGAAGCTGCGGCGACCGGCAGGGGCGGTAAGCGCCAGATGTTCGCGCGTGTGCTCGTCTTCAAGCAGAATAAGACCCATCTGGCCGATGCCGAGGCTTTCGGGCGTGCCGGTGAAGACATCGATATCGATGAGGATGGGCAGAAGCGGTTCGAGAATATCGATTTGGCAATCGCTGGCCGCGGCCAGCGCCGCAAGATTCGTGGCGCCTGAAGCGACATGGGTGGCAAAATCGTAGGTCGCGGCGGCGCGCAGGGCCATGGGGCCACTAAGATCGGCCAGCGCCTCGAATTTGTCATAGGCGGCGGCGACGATGGAATCGTCCACGCCATGGTGCCAATAGGAGGAGACATCGAGGCGGCGCTTGTCGATCTGGCGGTCATCGATCAGATGGCTGCGCAACTGGCGAATGGCCTCGCGCTCGCCGGCGGCCCAGACAAAAATGTCATCCGTGGGCAGGTCCAGCGCGGCGATGATTTCGGTGAAGCTCGCAGGCTTGGCCGGGTCTACCAGATGCCAGGAAATCTCGGCATTGGCGGAATGCTCAAGCGCGATTGTTGCGGACATGTCCTCGACGAGAATGACACAGATGACGCGCGCCTCGGCGGGCAGCATAGTCAGCCAGTTGGCGATGGCGGGCAGGGCGGTTTCGTCGCCGGCCACGAGATATGTGCCAGCGGTGGGGATGATCAGCGAGGCCTTGGGGCCGGCAACGAAAACTTTGTCCCCGGGCTTGGTATTGGCCGCCCATTGGGTGGCAATGCCGTGCTCATGCAGCACGAATTCAAAATCGCAGGTTGCGGCGGTGGCGTCGAAATTGCGCGGTGTATATTCGCGGCTGGTGGCGACGGGATCGCGCGGCCATTGCAAGTGCCCATCGGCCTGCACCGGCAGGGAGAGAATGCCGGTTTCAGGATTGGGGTAGAAAATCTTGATGTGGTCGTCCGGCCCTTCGGTGGCGAAGGGCGGGATGGAAAAGCCATTCCCGGAGGTGAAGGCCGACATTTGCTGTCCGCCCAGCGTGATCCGCCGCAGGCGCGGGGAAATATCCTTTATGGCGAGAACTTCCAGCTCGCGCAGGGAAATCGGAAAACGCTTTAGCGCCACTTTTGCCTCCAGCCTGTCGTCGTGGCTGTCCTATGGCAATCTAAACTTGATAATTCAAGTCTTCTTTTGTGGTGTCAGGCGTGGCGGCGGCCTTCAAGGGCGGATTTGAGAACCAGCGTTATGACGGCGATCAGCGTCAGTGTTGAGGCGGCGGCGAAGGCGCCGGTGACGTTGAAGTCGTTGAAGAGCAGGTTGATCTGGAGGGGCAGGGTATTGGTCTGGCCGCGAATGGCGCCGGAGACCACTGAGACCGCGCCAAATTCGCCCATGACGCGCGCATTGGTCAGCACGGCGCCATAGAGCAGGGCCCAGCCGATATTGGGCAGGGTGACGAACCAGAACATCTGCCAGCCATTGGCGCCGAGCGACAGGGCGGCTTCTTCGTCTTCGGTGCCCTGCTGGCTCATCAGCGGAATGAGTTCGCGCGCGGCATAGGGGGCGGTGACGAAAAGGCTGACCAGTACAATGGCCAGCGGCGTGAACATGATCTGCAGACCCGCCGATTGCAGCGTCGGGCCGAGCAGGCCCTGACCGCCATAGAGGAACAGATAGACCACGCCGGCGACGATCGGGCTCATGGCGGCGGGCAGTTCGATGAAGCTGATCAACAGCTGGCGGCCTCGGAAGCGGAACCGCGTGACCAGCCAGGCAAGAGCAGCGCCGACCACGATGTTGATGGGGACCACGATGATGGAGGTCGCCACGGTCAGCCAGATGGCGTGCAGCGTATTGGGATGGACGATATTGGCGACATAGACGCCAAAGCCCTCGCGCAGCGCGAAGGAGAAGATCAGTGCCACGGGCACGACGAGGGTGAGCCCGGCGAAGAAGAAGGCCAGGGTGATGAGAGCATTGGCGGCGGGGGAGCGGGGTTGGCGGTTCATGGCGTGCACTCTTTACCTCTCCCTTTGGGGGAGAGGTCGGCGGCGGAGCCGACGGGTGAGGGGGCCTTTAGTAACGTGTGGAGGGAAGGCCCCCTCACCCGACCCGAAGGCGGGTCGACCTCTCCCCCAAAGGGAGAGGTGAAGGAGCTGGTCATCTGGCTTTCCAAATGGATATTCATCACGCGCTCCTTTCCACATAGCGCGTCTGCCAGGCGGATAGCGCGTTGGTGGCGAGCAGTGTGAAGAAGGCGACGAGCAGCAGCACGAAGGCAAGGGCGGCGGCGGCTTCGTAATTATACTCGTCAAGGCGGATATAGATGAGCAGGGAGACGATCTCGGTAACGCCGGGCAGATTGCCGGCGATGAAGACCACGGCGCCAAATTCGCCCAGCGAGCGGGCAAAGGACAGCACGCATCCACTGATGAAGGCGGGCAGAATGGTGGGCCAGATGATGCGGGTGAAAATCTGCCAGTCGGTGGCGCCAAGTGTTTTGGCTGCTGATTCAAGGCCCTCGTCGAGATCTTCCAGTACCGGCTGCACCGAGCGGACTACGAAGGGGATCGAGGTGAAGGTCATGGCGGCGACAATGCCGAGCTGGGTGTAATTGACCTTGATGCCATTGGGCTCAAGGAACTGGCCATACCAGCCGCTATTGGCAAAGAGCGTGACCAGCACAAGGCCCGCAACGGCGGTGGGCAGGGCGAAGGGCAGATCGACCAGAGCATCGAGCAGGCGACGGCCCGGAAAGCGATAGCGCGTCAAGACCCAAGCGAGCAGTAGGCCGAGCAGGCCATTGAGAATGGTCGCGTAAAAGGCCGAGGAGAAGGTGATCTGATAGGCGGCAACGGCGCGGCGTGAGGAAATGATGCGCCAGAATTCGTCCCAGCCCATGCCTGCAACCTTAAGCAGCATGGCGGCGATGGGCAGCAGAATGATGAGGGTGATATAGAACAGGGACACGCCCATGGTCAGCCCGAAACCGGGGAGCAGGTGCTTGCTTCGGGGCTTGGGCATAGGGTCGGTCCTCAAAGCGCTGAGGCGGGCCGAGGCCCGCCTTGCACTGTATTAAAGTTGTGGCATTGCTGGTGTTGCGCCAATCCCGCAGCGGCTTCATCCGTTGTCGTCATCACCGGGCTTGTCCCGGTGATCCATGTGTCGGCAAGATGGATTGCCGGGATAAACCCGGCAATGACGATGGACCGGATAAACGCTGTCGGGATGACATCGCGCAAACCTAATGGGGCTTATTGGTTCAGGAAAACCTTGTCGAGCAGACCGCCATCGGCGAAGTGTTCGGCAGAAACCTTGTCCCAGCCGCCGAACACGTCTTCAACGGTGACGAGGCGCACTTCGGGGAACTGGTCGGCGAACTTGGCGATAACCGTCTCGTCGTGAACGCGGTTGAAGAAGCCCGCGAGGATTTCCTGACCGGCAGGGCTGTAGAGATAGTTGAGGTAGTCGGTGGCGATTTCCTGGCTGCCGCGGGCATCGGCAACCTTGTCGACGACGGCGACGGGAAATTCGGCGAGCAGGCTCACTTCAGGCACGACGGCGTCATACTTGTCTTCGCCAAGCAGTTTGCGGATGCCGTGAACTTCGGCTTCGAAGGTGATCAGCACATCGCCCAGCTCGCGCTCGGTGAAGGCGGTGGTGGCGCCACGGCCGCCGGTTTCAAAGACGGGCACGTTATTGAAGACCTTGGTGAGGTATTCCTCGATCTGGGCTTCGTCGCCGGCGAATTCCTCATTGGCCCAGGCGCGCGCTGCCAGATAGGTATAGCGGGCATTGCCGGAGGTCTTGGGATTGGGGAAGATTACGGCAACATCGTCACGGGCGAGATCTGCCCAGCCGGAAACGCCCTTGGGGTTGCCAGCGCGAACGAGGAAGGCAGGCAGCGAATAATAGGGCGACGCCTCGTTGGGGAATTCTTCTTTCCAGTTCGCCGAAACGAAGCCTTCGTCGGCCAGTTTCTGCACATCGGTCACCTGATTGAAGGTCACGATATCGGCCTGCAGGCCTTCGAGAATGGACCGGGCCTGAGCCGACGAGCCAGCGTGCGACTGGTTGACTGTGAGGTCCACGCCCTTCTCAGCCTTGTAGTAGGGCACAAACTCGGCATTGACGGCCTCGAACAGCTCGCGGGCAATGTCGTAGGACACGTTGAGGATGTCGGTCGGCTGGGCGAAGGCAGGGGTGGAGCCAACGGCGAGGGCCAGAACGGCGGAGGCAAGAAGCTTTTTCATCGGACGCTAAATCCATCACTTTGGTCGAGTTAGCATCGTTGTTGCAGGCGTCATTTGTCGCCGTAAAGCGCCAAATGATTGGTTCGGATGAGTAATTTAAGAAGGGCGGGCGGGGCGATAAAGACATTCCGCCTTGTGGGGCAATGGCGGCAATTCCATTCCGGGGGCGGGGCAAAGCCAGCCGGGTTGACCCGCCCCCGAATGTTACTTGGATACGGCGCGGCCGATGATGATGATGATGCAGGCACCGATGAAGCCTGCGATCAGATAACCGATCCAGCCGCCGAAGGAGATGCCCAACAGCCCAAAAACCAGACTGGCGAGAATGGCGCCGACAATGCCCAACAGGACATTCTTGAGAACGCCTCCGCCCGCGTTCATGAACATGCTGGCAAGCCAGCCCGCAACGCCGCCGATCAGAATGGCCGCGATCCAACCCACTCCGTCAAAACCCATCATGCTTCTCCTCTGTCACTGAGTCTTTCGACAGGCAGAGCGTGGCACAGTGGACGGAAATAGCAAGATTGGTTCGGTGCCCGACAAGTTGATGATGACAGCCCGATTCCGGGTGCGACAAAAACGGCGGCCTGTGCGAAGCTGTGCGCACGTAGACAATTGAACGCTCCGGGAGCGGAGATTGTTTACCTGTCTCTGCGAGCACAGAAGCAGATTATTCGGAAGCGAAAGAGACATAGACAGGTGAAGTGGCCGTCCAGATTCGTGCTGCGCTACACGGCGATCGTGTCGCTGGTCGCGGCGACGATTTCTATTTCGATTTCGACCGGTTTGCGTGCGATCCTGGGCATCGAGGCCGATCTGGTCACCGTGCTGGTGCGGATAACCTTGCCCTTTGCCATCGCCATTCCCATTGCGTTGGTCGGCTTCTCAAAGCTGGAATCGGTGCTCATTTCCTATCGTGAGCTGATGCGGCGCAGCAATGAGCTGGCGCGCCGCGCGGCGACGGACCCGCTGACGGGCCTGATGAACCGTCGCAGTTTCATCGAGCAGTTCGACCTTGCCATGTCGCATGGCGTGAGCGGCGTTTTCGTGCTGGCCGATGCGGACTATCTCAAGGCCATCAATGACGAGCACGGGCATCTGGTGGGTGACGATGCGATTGTGTCCATTGCGCGTGCGCTGGAACGGACGGTGGGTATCGACAGCCTGATCGCCCGCATTGGGGGCGACGAGTTCTGCGCTTTTCTGCCCAATCAGTCGACACCGCTGGATGATGCCAAGCTGGCCGAAATCAACGCCATTGCCAGCGCTGAATTTACGCGCCGAAGCGGGATCGATGGAAAAACCATTTCGGTGACCTGCGGCTCGACCCCATGCCGCGCAGGCAGCACGTTCCGCGAGGCTATGGAGCGCACCGATACCCGCCTTTATGGGCAGAAGCGGGCGCGGGCATCGGCGGGAAACACGGGGCAGGTCGCCTGAGCGACCCGCCGCAATGATCAGGCTTTGGCTGGTTCGGCGAACAGGTCGTATTCGTCGTTATCGGTAACCTTGACCGAAACGATGTCGCCAATCTTGATATTGGTTGCCTTGTCGATGATGACCTGACCATCGATTTCCGGCGCATCCCACTTGGAGCGGGCGATGGCGCGGTTTTCTTCGGGGCGCACATCGTCGACGATGACATCGATGGTGCGGCCGACCTTTTTCTGCAGCTGGTGGAAGGAGACGTTCTGCGCCACTTCCATCAATTGAGCAAAGCGCTCTTCCTTGATCTCGTCGGGCACGACGCCTTCAAGCTCGTTGGCGGTGGCGCCGGTGACAGGTTCATATTTGAAGCAGCCCGCGCGGTCGATCTCGGCTTCCTCGATGAAATCGAGCAGCATTTCGAAATCTTCCTCGGTCTCGCCGGGGAAGCCGACAATGAAATTGGATCGCACAGTCAAATCAGGGACTTGGCGCTTCCAGTCGAGAATTCGATTCAGGGTCTTTTCCTGATGCGCGGGGCGGCGCATGGCTTTCAGCACGTTTGGCGAGGCGTGCTGGAAGGGAATGTCGAGATAGGGCAGCACGAGGCCTTCGGCCATCAGTTCCATGACCGGATCGACATGAGGATAGGGGTAGACATAGTGCAGGCGCACCCAAGCGCCGAGTTCGCCCAGTTCCTTGGCCAGATCGTAGAACTTGGCCTTGACCTCGCGGCCGCGATATTTGGACGTGGCATATTTGAGGTCCAGGCCATAGGCGCTGGTGTCCTGCGAAATAACCAGCAATTCCTTGACGCCGGAACGGATCAGTCCTTCGGCTTCGCCCAGAATACCGGCGGCAGGGCGCGAGGCCAGATCGCCGCGAATTTGGGGAATGATGCAGAAGGAGCAGCGATTGTTGCAGCCTTCGGAAATCTTCAGATAGGCATAATGGCGCGGCGTCAGCTTCATGCCGCTTTCGGGCACAAGGTCCACGAACCTGTTGGGCACGGGCGGCAGGTGGTCATGCACAGCCGAAACCACATCTTCATATTGGTGCGGGCCGGTGATGGCGAGAACGCTGGGATGGGTCTCGCGGATCAGGTTCTCTTCGACACCGAGGCAACCGGTAACGATCACCTTGCCGTTTTCGTTGAGCGCTTCACCAATCGCCTCAAGGCTTTCCTGCTTGGCGGAGTCGAGGAAGCCGCAGGTATTGACCAGAACGATATCGGCCCCGGCATAGTCGCGGCTGAACGAATAGCCCTGCGCACGCAGGGTGGTCATGATACGCTCGCTATCGACGAGCGCCTTGGGGCAGCCGAGGCTGACGAGACCGATTTTGGGCGCCTGATTCATGCGCGTGGCTTATCCGATTGTTCTATGGGCCGCATCGAAGCGGCCTGAAACCGCTGCCAATTCTGGTTCGATGCTCAGAATGAATGGCGCGTCATACAGAATGTTGGACGGTTACGCAATGTTACTGCCCTTCGCCTGAGGCGAGTCAGCCCTGCTCAAATCGATGAACACGTGGATTTGACTGGTTCGGATTGACGAACACTGCGTCCGAAAATGGTTCGGTTCTGCTGGGGGCGTGTTTTGGCTAGGCGTTATTGCTTGCGACGCCAGACCGGCGTTGTTCGAAAGGAAAATCATGAACGACCGTCTCTCCGCCTATGCGCCGCAGGCCCTCGCCGTATTGCGCATCGTCACCGCGCTGCTGTTTTTCCTGCATGGCACGCAGAAATTGCTCGGCTTTCCCGCGGCACAATGGGCCCCAGAGGCATTCTCGTTGCCATGGATTGCCGGCGTCATCGAAATCATCACCAGCATTCTGATCGCCGTGGGCTTTTTCACCCGCCCTGCGGCCTTCATCGCCTCGGGCACCATGGCCTTCGCCTATTGGCTGATGCACGCACCGGGCGATCTGTTCCCGACCAATAATGCGGGCGACGCGGCAATCCTGTTCTGCTTCGTGTTCCTCTATCTGGTCTTTGCCGGCCCGGGCGCCTGGAGCGTCAACAAGAAGTAAGGGCTTTGCTTTTGGTGCGGCGTTTGCTGGAACCGCAGCACCCCCACCTAACCTCCCCCTGAAGAAGGGGGAGGAACAGATCGTACATGCTTCGTCCTACGGGAGCCACCGGCCGGCCCCTCCCCCTACTTCAGGGGGAGGTTGGGTGGGGGTGTGAGGACATATGCGGACACCCTGAATCAGAAGGCCGCCCACTGGGCGGCCTTTGTATTTTCAGAGATTGGTCTTTGGCGGGGTCCGTTTTGCCGTGCGGCGCGGCTTGTGAGTTTCGCCTGGCTTGGTGGCCGGCTCTCGCGCGGTTGCCGCTGGAGCGGGGGGCGGCGGCGGTGCAGGCTGCACCGAGGGCAGGGGCTCTGTCGCCGGGGTGATATATTCGTCGGCCTCGGCATAATCGCTGTCCTGGCCTTCTTCGGCCAGATCGCGGATGGCGTCGCGGACTTCATCGAGCAGCGAGGCCGAATAGCGCGAGCGCTGCACGCTATCGCCGGTCTCTTCGTGGTTCTTGAACCAGACCAGCAGCGCCTCGCAGCCAATGCGCAGGCCGACAAAGCTCAAGAGCCCGAAGACCACGATTTCGAGCAGCCCCCAAAGGCCGTCGCCAAAGCCGGTGCCGAAGCGGAAGAAGAAGTGACTGATGGCCCAGAGCAGAATTGCCGCGAGGCCCAGCGCGTAGAAAATCGGCACAAGGCGCGGCGACAGGATGGCATCGAGCCGGAACAGCGTCTGGCGGGTTAGGAGGCGCTTCAAATCGTCCAAAGTCATTTGGCCCTCGAATTCGGTTCTGTACCTAAATTGGTCGGGTCAGGCTGTAATGGCAAGGGCGGCTAAGGGAAAGGCGCCGAAATTTTGCCCTGATTGGCTTCCCCTGTCGTCGTCACCGGGCTTGTCCCGGTGGTCCAAGGGTTGGCCGCCCTTCAGCTGGATTGCCCGGACGAGCCGGGCAATGACGATAAACATGGACAATGGCGTCTTGGGCGACGCCTTAAAGCCGTATGGAGGCCGTCGGGCCGAAAATGGCCTCGAATCTGCGGCGCAGCACCGAATCGACCTCGGCCATCGACACCAGCACCCCAAGATCCTCAAACGAGGTGATTCCCTGATCGGTGATGCCGCAGGGCACGATGCCATTATAATGGGAGAGATCGGGCGCGATATTGAGCGAAATGCCGTGGAAGGTGACCCATTTGCGCACCCGCACGCCGATGGCGGCGATCTTGTCTTCGCTGCCCAGTCCCTTTTCCGGGCGTGGCACCCAGACGCCGACGCGGCCATCGCGCCGCCCGGCATTGATATTATGCGCGGAAAGCGTGTCGATGACCCATTGCTCCAGCCCTTGCACAAGGCAGCGAATGTCGCGGCCGCGCTGGGTGAGATCGAGCATGACATAGGCCACGCGCTGGCCGGGGCCGTGATAGGTATATTGCCCGCCGCGCCCGGCGTCATACACGGGAAAGCGCGGGTTGAGCAGGTCTTCGGGGCGGGCCGAGGTGCCTGCCGTATAAAGCGGGGGATGTTCGAGCAGCCAGACAGCCTCATTGGCTTCGCCAGCCGCAATCGCGGCGACGCGCTCATCCATCATGGCAAGCGCTTCCTCATAGGGCAGCGGGCTCTCGAAAATGCGCCATTCGACAGTGCGGGCATCCTGATGACGCAGTTTTGCGCCGCTTTGGCACGCCTCGTTGATATTTGTTAACACTTCCATAACCAGACCTGGCCGACTTTCCTCGGTAACGAATCCGCTCATTGGGCGCGGATCATTTCGCTCGAAACCCTTATCTATGAGCACACTGGACAATATTGAAGTCGATATCACGGTGGAACTGGGCGCAACCACCATGCCCATCCATCATCTTTTGCGCATGGGCCGGGGCGCGGTGATCGAACTGGATACCACCGAGCATGATCCGCTGCGGATTTATGCGAACAACACGCTGATCGCCAAAGGCGAGGTCAATGTCGAAGAAGGGCAATTGCGCGTGTTCGTGACCGAGAAGGTGTTCAAGCTCGGGTGAGGGGGCGTTTTCGCCGCGTGGTGATGAAGTATTGATTCATCGGTGCCTGCATTTGTGGCCCGTGCCATTCGACTATAGGTCTCATGGCCTTCTCACCTAAATTGGCTCCACTGGAGCCAATTTCCCTGCGGGACGGTTCGAAGTCCACAGGCATGGAAGAAATTCTCATTTAACCGCTTGAGGTTGTAGCAGACCTTTGCTACATCCCCACTCGCTTCGAAGCGCTAGCGCATCGAGGCTCTACCACACAGTGCGGTCGTGGCGGAATTGGTAGACGCGCAGCGTTGAGGTCGCTGTGTCGCAAGACGTGGAAGTTCGAGTCTTCTCGACCGCACCAGTCACTTAGTGAGTGACAAACAAAAAGCTGCCGCAAGGCGGCTTTTTTGTTGTCTGGAGGATGGCTTTGGGCAAGAGCACTTTTGTGACATGCGCCGGGTCTGGATGGTGCTCGCATTGGAATGATGTGGGTGGAATGCCGCTTGCTGCTCAGCGCCCTGGCTTAAGCAATGGAATTGTAACTCGCTTCCGCGCATGCCGCTGCTCGGCAAAACGGCGTCACACGCCTTGGGCGTGTCCCGGAGCTCCGGATTATTTCGCTGTGTCGGGGATGGTGGAGGGGACTGGACTACACCGCATCATAAATTTCAATCACTTAGATTGGCTAACTGCCTTAAAACCTTGAATTGATTCAAAACAGGTTTTTCTCAGACTTGGCTAACCACCGCTGATCGCTTTCATGGCCCTATCAGCCAGCTTAATTTGGTCCGCTGCCTTCGTGTAGCGCGTGACCTCCTTATCGGTCTGATGACCGGTAATTGCCATGATTTCCTTGTTGCTACATCCAGCCTCCGCCATGCGGCGCGCCGCTGCTTTCCGGAGCCCGTGCGAGGAGCAATCGCTCAGCCCGGCATCGCTGCACCACTTGCGCATTCGGTTGCCAAAGCCGTTGGCGGTAAATGGCTTGCCGAATTGCGTGAGCAGAATCGGCATATCGGTCTTCGCCGCCTGAGAGAGTATGGTGGCCAGATCGGGGTGAATGGGGATCGACAGCATTGCGTCGGTCTTGATCTGGTGGACACGTATGCGGTCACCGGCAATGTGCTGCCATCCCATTTTGACCATGTCCGAGCGGCGCTGACCTGTGTAGAGCATCAGCCCCATGGCTAGCCGCGCGCTGGTGCCGATGGGGTAATGCTCGCAGAACTTGGCGATGTCATCTTCGGTCCATGTGTGGAAGCCGTCACCGGACAGCCTGAAGCCCTTTACCCGATAGGTTGGATCGTCCGGGCGCCAGTCATCGTCCATGGCGAGCTTCATCAGCACACGCAGACGGTCGAGTAGGTTATTCGCCGCGGCTGGCGTAGCGGACATGGCGCCGATGATGGCCTTGATATGGGCCCGGGTGAGAGTGGCAACCTGCTTTTCGCCGTGGGCCTCTCTGAAGCGCTCAAGCATATTCCGGTAAGTCTTCTGCGAGCTGGGCGCCAAACCTGTAAATTCCGGCGTGCCGTAATAGACCGAGATTAGCGCGGACATGGTTCCGGGTTTGGTCCGCATGCTTGTCCTGATCTGCGGAACAGCCTCGCCAGATTGAGCCTGTTCAAGCTCGGCGCGCCAGCCATCCTGCCCGGGCCGGGTCTTGAAATAGTAGGTCGCCTTTCCCTTGGACCTATAGCGAAGGTGCCATTTCCCATGGCGATCCTGAAATTCAGTGACGCCCTTTGGCAGTCCGCTTTTCTTGGGCATTGAACACTACGTCCCATTCATTCGCCTCGGCGGTATCTTCCGCCGGCTGGCCAAAATCCGCAACAATCCGTCCTGATCGGTCGATTGCCACGCGCCTTACGTCCATGCCCGCTGCTTTTGCACCCTTGAGCAGCTTGGAGATATCGCCTTGCGTGAATACCGCTGGCTTAGTCATTATAGCCTCCATGACCCCTTCCGAAGCCGACGCGCGCATCATCCTCAGCCGCCAAACCCTCCACCGATACGCCGATATGACAAGGGCAGGGGAATGGCCAATTGCAGACCTTCAGATCATGGCTGATGAAATCGCGCTGCTTGAGCAGATCGCCGTAGATCACCCGGTCAAAGCCGAGAAGGTCTATAGGCTGGCGGAGGGGTGGGGCGCTCTGTCCGATGCTGTGCGAGGCAAGTTGAACTGACATCTACTCCTCCCCGTTGGCGAGCTTGAGTAGGACATCGGCGTGGCATGGGCCATCGAGCGGACACCAGCAGGCGAGGTTCTTGCCGCGGAGCTCAGGGAGCCCGCCAAGTATCTCAGCCTTGCGCTTTTCCGATTCCGGCCCTTGCCACCAGTCACGGTGCGGTCGAAGTGGCCCTAGCCAGTCTTCGAAGCAGTCCACGACGAAGGCGCGCCAATTTGTTTCGTTCGCGTAACCGCTTTCGATGGCGGCTTCTTTGGTGAACGGATTGCCGAATTTGCCGGGGCGGCAAACCTTCACAGTGTTCTCTGGCATGCGCCAGCCCTTGCGGCGCGATAGCTGAATGCGCTCAGGCTTCATTCCCCGCCTCCCTGAGATAGAGCAAGACGACCGGCGGGGGTGATATTGAAATATCCGCAGCTATCCCGGTTTGCCGTGAGCAGCCCGAGGTCGCGCAATATCTGAATAGTCCGCGCGTGTTGGCCGAACCCCACAACCCCGCCGGATTTCTTTGCGGCAGTCAGGGCCCGAACCTGCGCCTTTGTCAGCTTCACCCCGCTCATAGCGCATTCTCCTTGAGGGCCTTGTAGGCGGCATCCTGCGCATCAGTGAACGGAGCTTCGGCACCGCAATCGTGCACAATCCAGCCGATCAGATGATCCAGCAAGGTGATTGCCTCGTCCCTTTCCTTCCTCAGCGCTTCATTCTCCTCGGTAAGGCGAAGGACTTGGGCGGAGAGCGTTTCGATCTTCTCAGCAACTTTGCCGCAATCCGCGCCGCTCGCGCTGCACCGTGGGCAATACACATCGCTGTCGTCGCCAAAGCTGTCGGTCCCGCAAAGCTCGGATGAACCGAACCAACCGCACTTGTCGCATGATGCGAGGTAGTAAGGCTCCTGAACATCGAAAGAGACAATAGGGCCAGCATACCCGGCCATTTGCTTCAGGTTTTCGAGGCGAATTTCCTCCGGCGTCATCTCCGAGGGAGAAGGAGAGGCTGCGAGGTAGGCGCTGATGGCGCGCTTAAGGCTGTTCTCCATCACGAAAGATGCGCGGGCGGCTTCCATGCCCTTTTCGTCCAGTGGTGCGGTCATGACAGAAGGCTCCATTTCTCGATGGGTCTGGTGGCGGAACGCTGTTTCGGACGGGAGGGGAAGCCAGCAGAGCGCAATGTCGGCTCTGGCCTGATGCCAAGGTGCTTTGACCTGACGCGGGCGCTTATGGCCTTCTGTGCAACGTCCTGTTTCGTCTTCTCGCGGTGCTTGTCGCGCAGTGCGGGAAACAGGTTGCTTTCCCGATGTTCGCCGCCGTTGATCAGGGCAACCTTGTGATCCAAGTCCCATGGATCGCCGGGCATGATCTTTCGACCGGACAAATGGCACTTGCCGCCCTCGCGCTCGAAGATGCGAAGCCGGACGCGCGGCGGCACCTTGGCGTCGTCGGTTCGGCCAATCCATTCGGGGACAGATCTAGCCATGGTGCGCCTCAAGCGTTTCTACACGCTTTTCTAAGGCAGCGATCCGGTTGACGAGCTCATCCTTCGTCGCGCGCGGCTCCGGCAGGCAGTAGCAGCCATCGGGTCCGTACAGACCGCCCCAGCATTCCGGCAGCCAGAACTTCCCGCCCGGTACATCAGCAGCGCGAACCCAGCGGCATCTAGCCATGTTCTGCCTCCTGCCTTCCGAGGGAGGTCAGATGAAAGCGCGGCCCATAATCGGTTTCCTCGACGCGGAGCAGCCCGGCCCGCTCCATCCGGCGAAGAGAGCGATGCCCCTCACGCGGGATCGATACATCGACGCCAGGGCAGATGCTTCCGCCTGCGTTCGATATGAGCTGCAATAGCTGGCGCTCTTGGTTGGTGAGCTTTCTCATGCTGCTGACTTCCGCTTCTGCTTGATCGTGTGATCGATCTTGGCGATGGCGAGAATGGCAGGCTTCAACTCTGCTGGGGCGCTGTCATAGGCCATCGTGCGGCTGGCCTTTCCGCCGTTCAGACGAGGCAGCAGGCCGCGCGAAATGAGCTCCCAGTTGGAAGGGTCAGTGTTGGTCTTGTCGCCGTCCAGGCACTTGAGGCAATGGCCCTCGGGCACCGGGCCGTTTGCCTGCTCCCAGAGATAGACATGCTTGTGCACTGGCCTGGTCTTCGCGCCTGTCCAAGGGTTCACTTCATCAACTATCATCACGACATAGCCGTCTTTGCTGTCGATGCGCTCGTGACCAGGCCCGCGATAGGTGTGCGAGACGTTGCCCTTCTTAAACTGGGTCTTGCGGGCGTTCGGATGCCGCCCGCCAGTGCCGGGCGGGCAGGGCACTCCCTTATTCATCGGCACCTGCCCCTTGCTGAACTGACCGGTCCTGCCGGTCTTCCATCCCATGCGCTTGCGCAGCGCGTGGAGGTTCTGAGGGCGAACATCTTCACGCGGGAAGGCCGCGACGAACTCGCGGTGGTAATCGCTGATCGGCAGCAGGCTGTTCTTTTTGAGCCAAGCCATCTCTTCAGGGCTAAACTTGCGGTGGCGCCCTTTGTAGCGGTCGCCCTCCCGACCGGTCTTCCAGCCCTTCCGCTTGCGAAGGCCATGCAGGTTCAATGCTGAGATCTCGGGCCGATTGAACCGCTCTTGGAAGGCCGCATGATAGTCGCTGATGACCATCATGCGGTTGTCTTCCAGCCATGCGATCTCGGCGGCGCTGTAACTTATGCGTTGGCCCCTCATTCGCCCGACTCCACCGTCACGGATTTCCCGATCAGACCGGAAAGCGCGGGCCGGAAGCGGTCACCATGCTGGGCAACGAAGGTCGATGCCTTGAAGGTCAGCTCGGCATTGCGGATGATCTGGTCAGCAACGTTGACCAGGGCTTCGCCGCGCTTGGATTCGACCTCGATCTGCTCCGGCGTCAGGTCTTCGTCAGACAGGCGCTCAAGCTGGGCAAACAGGTGGTCGTTCAAATCGGAAAGCTTGTTCTTCATTACGCTGCCTTTCTCTGTTCAGGTCGGTCGGAAGGCGCTGGGAGATACAGACCCGCCCACTCAGGCTTGAACTGGATCTGCTCATTGCAATCAGTCATGCTGCCGTCCTTTCATCCTGGAACTGGACGCCGTGTTCAGCACCGAATTTAAAGATCAGCTCGATAAGCCCCGTCATCTCGTCCTTCGACAGGTCAGATGATGACTGGCCCCAAGGCACAAAGCCGTGGCCGTCGAGGCTGGGCAGCAGCGTGATTTCCTGCCCCAGCGCGTGAAGGAAGATCACCTTCCACTGGTCAGGCGTGAACTTCTTCCCACCGAGCATTGCCTGCTGCGACACATCGGTGAGCATGGCCCACATGCGGTCGTTTTGGGGGAGGGAGCGCTTGACCTCTTTGAACTCGACGCGAGTGCCGAGCGGGACACCTTGCGCCCAACGCTGGACCTTCTCGCGGTCGGCTCTGCTATTGATGATGACGGTTGCGCGGCTCATGGGACAAGGGCCCCACTGCAAGCCACAAACGCATCACGATAGAGCGCCCGGCAATCTGCCTGTGCATCCAACGGCAAGCGCATGAACGCTGCTGAGAGCATCAGCTCATTGCCTTTGCGGAGCTTGTCGCTGTCCCGTTCATCGCGGGCCTGACGCAAGATCGTCTGCGCATCGGTGATCAGAGAGGCTTGGGCTTCTATGGTCATCAGAAAAATCCTGCGGGTTACTGGTTTAGCCATTGGCCCGCAGGCCCCTTTGGAGGTGGGAACTGGTTATTCAGCCGCCTGCTGCGGCACATGATCGAAATCGGGCGGCACATAGTCCGCCGGAGGGCCGTCATTGAACGGGAAGCCGTCATCGTCCTGCATGGCGGCGCGTTCTTCCAATTCAGCCGCTTTGTCTGACCGCTCATTGACCAGCGACTGGCGCCAGTCTTTCGGCAGGCTGTCGAACGCCTCATTGACGTTCCGGGCTCGCCAAAAGCGATTGAAGGCGTCCATGTCGGCAATCTCGCGATTGGCCTTGGACAAGCGGTCGTATGTCTCTCGACTGGCTGCCTTTGAGGCAGGCTGCTGCTCCTGATGGCGCGGCGCCGGATCAGCCTTCCGACCAACCTCTTGCGCGTCGTCGTCATGCGCAGCAGCAATGCCGACAGCGGCCTTCAGGGTGTAGCGCTGCAAATAGGTGACGGCGCTACCGATGGCCTGGATTGGGTTCTTGTTTCCTGAGCCATCGATTGGCCCGACCAAGCTCGTTTCCTCGAAGTGGCCAGCTCGGTGAGTGATGCGGCAAGTCACCTTGACGCCGCCCTGCACATTGTCCGTGTACCAGCGAAAAGACAGGCCAACCGATGACATCGGCTCTGCTAGCGCCTCGGTGATTTCAGCCAAGTCCTCGAACTTGTAGTTCGTGCGGCCCTTTGTGGTGGTGAAATCCACCTCGCGGCTTTTCGTGATCTTGGGCAAGTTCGACCGCAGATCGGCCATTGCATCGTCAAAAGCCTTGCGAGCCTCGAATGCGTGGTGGCGCTCTTGGAGGGCAAGAAGCCGTTCCATGACTTCGACGCCGCTTCCCTGCTGGATAGCCTGTTGGATCATCTCGGCGGGTGTGATGATGGTCGGGACACGAGCCTCGACCGCTTCCACTTTCTGAACAGCGCCCATGTCAGAACATCCTGTCGATGATTTCGACCAGATATGCGGAGTTGACTTTTTCGGGGTCGTTTTCGCGCAGCTTGGTCATGAGTTGGAGGAAGTAGGCGCTATCGACGCCGGTAAGTTGGTCCTCAAGAACCTTAGGGTCGGTCAGGTCCAGTTCGGAAACCTGCATGACCATCTTGAGGATTTGGCCTGCATTGACCGTCCACCCTCGCGCAATGAACTTGCGGAGACGAATGATCGAGCAGACCGGATATTTGCTCCCGACGTAGCGCAGCTCCTTGGACAGCAGTGCTTCAAGCGCGGGCTGTCGCAGCACCAGTTCATTGCCCCAGCTTGTCCAGTAATTGGTGCAGTGGATGAAATCGTAGTTTTCGTGGATGACGTCGGGCTCGCCATAGAAGCGCAGCACGATCTGGACGCGATGGCTCAGGGTGATAGCGTTCGATGACATGAACACAGGCCGGTATTGCGGCTTGCCGTCATCCTCGGCTTCGAGGGCAAGAGCCTCGGTTCCCTGATAGGCGTCCTCGATCTCGCCAGCGTCTCCCATGACTTCACCGACATAGCCGTCTGCCTCGTCGGCGGCGCGGCTCTCGAAATACTCATACGGGGCTTCGGCGCCATCCTCGCTGGCGATGCCTGCGGACTTGATCACGACCTTGATGCGGCCTTCGGTGTCATCCACGTAGATCTTGCAAGGGATGCCCTTGGCGCTCTTCGTCTCGAACCGCTTCACATAGTATTCGGCAACGGCCTTGGTGGTGGCGTGGTCTCGGAAATAGATGTCGAAGTCGTTGACCGGCTCGCGCAGGAGCATGGAAGCGATAGCGCCACCGGTGACGATGGTGTTCTTGGCGGCCATCTCGCGCACTGCCTCGTCCTCAATCGAGGTGAGCCATTGATCGACCTTGGCGCGGATAACCTTTTTGATGGTCTTGGCTTTCATCAGATTGCGACCTTCTGCTCGGTGATGTTGAAACCTTCGATCTGTCGGACACCTGAATGCGCGGCCTGCTGCGCGAGGGTCTGGGCTAGATCGACAAAGGCTTGCGGGTCGCGCTTCCACATGGTGGCGACGGCGGTTCGCTGATCGACCATCTCGGCAACCCACTTGGTGCGCAGGCCTGTTCCGACCGTCGCGGCCTTGGTAGCCTTCTTTGCGATCTTCTCAGCGGCCTCTGCGGCGGCAACCTGCTGCTCTGCCTGCTCACGGGCCTCAAGGTTGCCAGAGGACGCCCGCATGGCCTCCTGTGCGGCGGCGCGCTCGGCCTCGGCCGCTTTGCGGGCAGCTTCGGCAATGGCGGCGGCTTCGGCGGCTTTCTTGGCCTTATACCGGGTTCGGATCGGCGCAAGGGCGGCGCGGGCTAGAGGCACTTTGCCCTTGCCCGCCTTAGTGTCGCCAATCAGCGGGTGGAACTTGGCCTGAATGGCCTTGATCTGCTCGTCCAGCGGCTCCTTCTCAGCGGAGCGCAGTGCGTCAGCTTCCTGACCAGCCTTGAGCAAAGCCTTGTCCAGCGTATCGAGCGCGGCATCCTGATCATCGTTTTCAATGTCAGTGCCATCAGCCCAATTCTTGGCCTCGTCGTAGAGGCTTTCGATTTCGCCAGCGATCAGGTCGAACGGGGACATGTTGCCACCCGGCTTGATCCGGTCATTGCCAGTCGTGGAAAGTGCGGTAGCGGACATATCAGCCTCCGTACCTGGCCCATTCGGCCAGAATGAAAATGGGTGGTGAGATCAGAGCCATCAGAAGCAGCAGCCCTAGAGCGTCTGCTATCTGGCGGCGGATGGCGTAGGGGGCGATGTTTTCCATCATCTATCTCCTGCCCACCTGGGCGAGTGTTTGGGGTTTTCCTGCCTTCTCAGCGTCTGATTGCTGGCCAGAGGCGGTTGCGATGCGCAGGGCAAGGAGAGGGTCTTCGTGACGGGTCCAAGCCAGCTGCGCTATGTCGTGGGGGGTGGGGTTCATGGCGCGTCCTGTGCCGCTATAGCGCGATCAAACAGGGCCATGATGTCGGCGTGGGTAGTGGCAGGGTCGTCGTTGAACTGCGCAACGGGACAGTTCCAGTCACTGGGGTCCGGTGCGTAATCGACCGGCAAAAATCGACCCAACAGATGATGATCTGCATCATCGAAGTCCGTTTCATACGCCACATCAGTCAGCGCATCGACGGCGCAGAAGCAATCCCGGTCCGGCCCCTTGCCCCACTTCTCCGGCGTATCGATCAGCGCCCTTGCGGCGATCAGGTTTTCTTTGACGGTTGCCATCGGTTCTACTCCGCTGCCACTGCATAAGGAGCCGAGAGCATTGCGCAGAAGGCGTCCGTAGCGACCTCAAGCGACACAGGGCGGCGCTCGGTGGACCGATACATATGCTCGGTCTTGCGGTGCTCAGCGGCTCGGCGCAGCCATGCCTTGGAATAGCCGGGGAGGCCCTTGATCTGACCTTCGCGGACAGTGGCCAGTTCAGCGGCCCGCTTTGCCCGCCAGTGGCGAGAGGACGTGAGCTGATCGACCATCTGGCCATGACCTTCCCAGCCATTGCGATTGATCGGCTGCTCAAGGCTCTTGGAATAGGCGGTGAGTGCGATGTAGCGCGGGTCCGACTGAACCTTATCGCGCATGGCGACCCAAGCGCGGCTGTCGGCTTCGATCTTGTCCAGTGCGGATTGAATAGCGCTGTGCATCTGTCTCTCCATCCTTGAGGAGATCAGCGCTGCTGCCTCGTTTGGGGCAGGGCTTCTTCGTCCTCGGTATAGCTAGACTATGCGATAATCGCACAGATGCGTCAAGCATCAAGTGTGCGAAAAATGCACAGATGCGATTTTGTTAAGGCCCGTTTACGAATCGCTATCGACTCGCGGTCGGTTCTTTGGTTTGAATGATAAGGAGAACAAACAAGGAACAAATGAGATGTTCGAAGGTACGCAAGGATCGCGGATTTTCATCGTCCATTGCCATTGCGCGAATTGCCAGCGACCGAGCGCCCGGCGAGTGGCTGTGCCTCCAGTAGAGAATGCGCCGGCAACGGTGGAGGCGTTTATCGAGGCGATGGAACACAACCCCATTCCGTTCGTCTGCCGTCACTGCGAAAGCCTGATAGGCGAGCTCGTGGGGGTGACTATGGAGCGCGAAGATGAGCCAGCATGAAGTGAGCGAATTCATCGTGGTTGCGCCCGCGATGCTTGGCAGGGCTGTCGAGTGGGCAGAGCCGAGGCTTCTCGAATATCTCGGTGATCAGTTTCCTGATTACCGCTTTCGCATAGAGCCTTATGGGCCGTTTGCCGACGACGAGGAATTCACGGTGCTGCCCATCATGAACCGCGCGGCCGCGCCGGGCGAAACTGCGCGCGACGACGACATCATCATGTGCAGTCTCAACCCGCAGTCAATTCCGCAGATCCAGCAGGCTTTGCGCTCATTCGATCCAGACAAGACCAGGAGCCACTGATGCAAGTCGCACGAGTAGATAACAACAGCCGGGTCACCCACTATGTGGTGCAGGCCTATCGGAAGATGGGGAAGCGGATCGTGCCGGATGAGCCAAAGGTGGCCGCCGACGAGCGCCAATGCCTGCGCATGGCAGAAGCGGCAGCTGGTCGCAGGCACTCAGTCATCGCGTTCTCGCGCACTGGCGATGCTGACACCGGAGATTTCGATGATCCGGTGATCTTGGCAACGCATGGTGAAGTGCCGGATATGGGGTAGGCGGATCCAGCAAGATCGAAGCCGTAGATTGTATGGCGCCGACGTTGATGTGATGACGCTTCTCCCAACCTGCCAGCATGAAAATGCCTCCAGATGCCGATTTACCCATCTGGAGGCGTTTTCTGTAAGGGGCAACCGAATCCCATCCGAAATGGGCTTCGCAATGAAGGCTCATTGCGCCCGACTATTTTTCATCGCACTGAAATTTTGGATCGTCACATGGGTTGTTACCGAACCCCAAGGGGATGCCGCCCGGAGGCAGCGCCTCACCTCGCCATTTGCCGTCATCACATGTTTGTCCGTTTGATGCTGTGCCGCCATGGTCTGTCGAGAGGCCCTCGAGTTCGCAATGCTTGTAATCTTCATGTGCAATGGCATGCGAACATGGGCTCATTGTCAGCGCGATAATTACCGATAGACGGAAGAATTTCATAATTCGCTCCTTTCACTCGAACAAACATTGCAGGGCGAACTGAGCTGTTAAGTTAGATGCTGACCAAGTCCGTGAGGTTCAGGATATTCAAGACGGCTTTCGTGCATCAAATTGTATCAGGCAAAGAAAAAGCCGCGGTGGTGGGCCGGGGCTTTCGCGTGAATGGATCAAAGTGCCTGGTCAGGTTGCTGGGTTGATCCTTCTGTGGCTGTCGGCTCGTCTCCCGGCCATTCACCTGGCTGGAATTTGATGTACAGGCCGCCGAGCTTGATCTCGTTGCCAGCAACGAACCCACGCACCTGGAGAAGACAGTCGTCTGTGATCTGGAATGGTGAGGCGTTCAAATGAAAGTTCGCCGCCACCAAGCGGTCTCCATCGGCAGGCGGCAAATCGACCACTTCTAAATCGCCGGCGACGCGCACCAGTTCGGACGTTGTTTCACCAACGTGCTGGAAGAGGGCAATCTCGACTGGCCCGCGCGCCATTGATGCAGGGACATGTAGGTGTGCAGCGATGCATAGTTTTGGCAGGGTCGCCGGCTTTGGCCCGAAAAGCAGCATCTCGGGGCCATAAATTCCCATGTAGCTAAGTTTGCCGCCTACTTCTTGCCGGACGTCGTCGCAAAACAGCGTTATTCCGTATGGACTAGGCATACTCGCGCGCCACTTGCACAGGAGCCACGCTTACCGGCACGGTCGACGCACGAGTAGACGTAACGTTTTGCGTCCCTCCGCCGCTGTTCACCACAAATGTGAATTTGGGCGCCGTCTTGATATGTATGCTCTCTAGGCAACCAGTTAGCCAAATGGGCTCAACCATGTTGAGCTGTCTTTCCCGCATCGGCCAGTGGCGCTCAACCTTGGGACAACTTCCATCGATGGCGAACATCACTTCGCCCAGCGTTTCAACAGTAATGTTGCTGGACGTATTGATGATACGAGACAGGCGGGACCGGTCCATTCCGAGGCGCTTGGCAAGCTGAGACTTGGTAAGGCCGCTCTCGATGAAGGCCCCAAGGATCATCTGATGGATGCGGTCGCGCGCAAGACCGGCCATGTAAGAAAGATTGAAACGATCAATCTCCTCATCGCCGTGCGGTTCAGACAGCTTCGAAGCTTCCTGAAAGGTACGCATTTATGTCCGCTCCTAACACTGGTTCGCAGCCCGGAAAAAGGCCGCCCCAAATTGAAGAATTATCTGCCACGGCCAAGGGGTAGGCGAGCCGTCCCTTTAGGTTGTCTCGTGACATAACGCTGAGCGCGACAAAAACGTCGCGTTCAGCAAAACAGCCAAAAATTCGAACTTGTGGCTTGGGATCTCGGATACGGAATTCCCAAACCCCGTCTTCTTCCGGCGAGTTCCGTGTGATTTGACAATCTGCCGGGTGATTATGAGGGTTGAGTGAAACCACCATCCTGTTCCCCGCCGTGAAGGCGTCTAGCATGCGGCGGCCTTCTGCTGCCTTGTGCGCCAACTCCTTTGGCACGCCCGCAGTAACGAAGTCCCATACTTCTCCTGTCACAAACACATGACGTAACGCCGGCACTCCGGGCAGCTTGTGAGGCAAGAGTGCAATTTCTCGCTTTTCAAGCGCCGCAGCTATGGCGTCACGAGTGGACATATATGTCAACACCTACTGCCAGGCAAGTTAACGATTGGTAAACTTCGTTGCATCCTGGCCGAACCTTTCCTCCACCCGCCCAATACCCTCAAGCACCATATAGCTTGTCGCTTGCTTCGCAGCCCCAGCCGTCGCCGTCCGCATCGAGGCGATAGGGATCGTAACTGCCGACCCAGACGCGACCGTATTGCCAGCGAGGGCCATCGCCGCTTCCCCCATAGCAGTCAACGTCATCATTTGGAGGGGTATAGCCGCCGCCGGCACATCCATTGGAGCATGCGGCGGCAACCGCAACGCCAGTAGCAACAGCAGCAATGCCGACAATCGCCGCGGTTTCTATGGCTACTTTGTTCTGGCATTCTTCTAGGGTCAGGCCGCGCTTCACCAGCTCAGCAGCAGCATCGCGCTGGAATGTTGCATCGGTGGTTTCAAGCAATGCGCGACAAAGGGCAGTGTCCTTTGGCTTGCTTGGGTCTTCGTAGAAATCTTTCGGCGGCGTAGCGCATGCGACAAGCGTCAGCGCAAGTATCGCAGACAAAGCAATCGGCTTCATTGAGAATCCCCCAACCCTCTGGAGGTCAATGAAGCCCTTATTACTTACTGAGTCTAGATTTTTTATCTGGGCGTCGAAATTGTTTGACTGCCGCTCCAGCCAGTGTCCTCACTGACCGCCCGGCCTCAGATGCTGCTCTATCAGTTCCCGCGCCATATCCATCACCTCACCATAGCCGGGCACTGTGTCGGCGGTCGCCTGCTGCATCTCCAGCAACAGCAGTGCCTGCTCGTAGACCTCCACTGTCTCTTCGCCTGATAGGATGCCCTTGTCGTGCAGCGACTGCACCAGGGCTGCGAGGATCGCAGAGCTCGATAGCGTGACTGCGGCTACCATTGGCAGGGGATCATGTTCTTCGGTCATTCTTTCCCCTGGGATCGCTTAGAACTTAATGGCTTCTTCATCGATCATCGTCGCCTCCACTTGATTCAGGAACCGCGACCACATGGGTCTGCCTTCGATCATGGCATCAGCGGGAATTTTGTATGCCTTGCATATATCGCGGCACGCTTGTTCTCGTGGGTCTTTGAGGTTGCGGGGAGCGGGGCCTTTGGTTCTGCGGATCACAGTGGAAGGTCGTTTCTAACGGATCGGACAAGCGCAATAATCTCTACGCTCACGCCGTCGTCTGCCTGCGCGTTTCTCTGCACCACGATTGGCTTGATGGACTTGTCCGAGGATCTCGGGTGAAACTCGATACGATCCTCATAAAGCTCGACCTGTTTCACCGACCATTCGCGGGTGTGGCCGCCATCTCGCGTGCGCTCGACCACAACGACTAGGCCATCTTTCACGCGCACCTGGTCGGCCACATCCTCAAAGGCCACGCAGATCAAGCGATCCCCCGGCATGATAGGTCGGGGTTTCAACTCATTCATGGAAATGCCTTCGACATCCCATGCCATGCGACGGGCGTGCGGAAAAACCTCATCTGGCGCCTCCCAAACTCGCTCGGGCGCAGATTGGTCGAAATCATCGAACTCGCGGAATACTCCTGCGGCCAGCGTACCGTTCACGATCACGGGCTGAAGCTGGCCCTGTAGAACGGGGCGGATCTCTGAGGATGGCGGGCTCTCACCGAAATACTCAGCGGCAATTGGGATTTCGTGCGTCTTCAGTCCCCGCTTGCCGTTGACCAGTTTGTTGATAGCCGAGGGGTGCACACCAAGCCGACGCGCCAGCTCACTTTGCGAGCGGCCAGGCTTCTTCAGGTTCTCAATTGCCCAATGGAGCAGGGGATCTTCGGTCATATGGATTTTTCGCACAGCCCCCAAACTTAGTCCTGTGCGATTATCGCTTAGAAATATCTTGACCAACTGTGCGAAAAGCGCATAGTTGTGCCTATGACCTGTGAACCAGCGACTTCGATCATCAAGAAATTTGGCGGGCCTGATGTGGTTGCGACAATCGTTGAAGCCACTTCGGGGCAAGTGCGCCGTTGGCGCTACGAGAAGGAGCGGGGAGGGACAGGTGGTGCTGTGCCTCATTGGCACATCCCCAAATTGATGGAGGCCGCAAAGGCCCGTCGCATCAAGCTCAAAGCCGAAGACTTTCTGCCGAAGCTAACGCCAGAAAACTTTGATGCGCTTTGCGAGGCGCAAGGCCTTCGGATCACGGATTCCCCCTCCCAGGAGAACGCATAGCCATGGCCGAACGACCTAAGGACATTCCTGAGGCTTTGTGGGAAGCGTCAAGCACACTCGACCTTGCCGCTATGCCGGTAAGCTTTCGAGAGGTGGTGTGCCGTGCGCTTATTGCGGAGCGGGAGCGCTGCAAGAAGGCCTGCGACGATGAAGTCGAGCGGGCTCGCCAGTTCGGCCCCCACCACATTCCAATCATCACCAGCATCCGCGATGCCATCACCAAAGGGGAGGCTTGAGCCATGGCCGTAGAAGATTCCGTCGCACAAGATCAGCTCCGCGCTTTCATCGAACGCATTGAGCGGATGGAAGAGGAAAAGGCGGCGATTGCTGCCGACATCAAGGAAATCTATGCCGAAGCCAAGGGTAACGGCTTCGATACCAAAATCCTGCGCAAAATCGTGACCATCCGTAAGCAGGATGCCAATGAGCGCATGGAGCAGGAAGCGCTGCTTGAGCTCTATATGGATGCTCTCGGAATGCAGCAGGCGCACGACGCCGCCGTAACCGAACGCTTTCAGCGCGGCGTTGGCGGTCGATCCGCCCCGCTTGCCGCTGATCGCATCGAGAGCATTTCCGAACCAATCACCGAACAGCAGGTTGCCCCCCATCCTGCCAGCGACCTGACCGTTTCCCCCAAGCTCCCTCAAGGTCAGGTCGCACCCCATTCCGAACCTGCCCGCGAGGGTGGTAGCCAGAGCCAGGAAGCCGCTGGCACAGGCCGGGACGCTGCTGCGCCGTCCTCTGGTGAAGCGCAGCCGAAATATGCCGCTCCCGGCGAAGTCACCTTTGAAACCCATCCCCCTGAAGGCGTAGAGCGCGGCAGCGTGTCGATGGCCTTCGGCAACATGGGGCAAGACCCCAAGGCCATTCAGCACGATCTGGAAAAGGGCACGGCCCAGCCAATCGTCAAACAGGGCAAGGTCATTCTCGATGGATGGGCCCGGTTCATGACCGCGCGCAACATGGTCGAGCTCGACGGCCAGCCCATGGCTTATCCGGTTGTCCAGTATTCCGGCAGTGATCCCCTGATCGATGCGATCCGCTGGAATGTGGAAGGGCGCACGCTCGACGATCACCAGAAGAAGCTGATCGCGGCGAACCTGACCCGGCAGAACCCAGCCCGCAAGGACGACATCTATCGGGCGTTTGAAATCTTCCTGGAGCCAGTGTGATGAAACAGCGTCGCATAGGTGCATTCGATTTCGCCCCGGCTCTTTGGTCATTGGTTGGCTCTTTGGGCTTGCTGGCGTCCTGCGCGCTCGTAATGCGCATCGTGGGGGTGTGGTGATGTCACCCTCTCCCGCAATCAATCACAGCCAGGAACGGTCGCGCGCGCAAGATGCGCAGCCTTGGCTTTCTCATCGGGCGTTCTCCCGCGCCCGAGGGCGAGTGTCGCCTATTGCGATCCTCCTCCCCGCATACGGGGGCACTCGCCAACTCATTCGAAGCGGCGGCCGCGCCAACGGCCTTCCGTTTCATGCTCTCGCGCATCAGCTGCCAGTGAAGCTCATCGCTGCTGCGCTCATCCATCTTCGTCGTGCCCTTTCAACTTCGTCTTCGTGCTCTGGTTCAAGAAATGCCAGCAAGCGAGGACAAATAATTGGGTATTTGGGACAAATCGGAGCCGCGTGAAGTGACCGCAGTTCTTGCCGATGACCTACGTGAGTTCGCGGGCCGGAAGTGGCCGACGATGAACCACAAGTGGCGCAAAGCGCGCCTGGCATCGCTGCTGGGCCTGTCCGAACGCCGGGTCAAATCCATTTACGAGGCCGAACAGACAGCCCGTCTGCGTGCCGATGAGAAAGCCAAAATCACAGCCCTGATCGGGCGAAAGGAGGAGGCCGATGCCCACGAGCAAGCAGATCGGGCCTTGGCGGAGCGCCTTGCTGAACTGGAGGCACAGGTTGCCTTCCTGGTCGAGGCGTTGGCTTGCGAAGCGTTGGCTGCGGAAGGCAGAGCGGCAGGCGGAGCAGTGCGGCCGCACTCTCGCCAAAGCTCAAGCGCTGCGCGTGGCAGCGAGGCTCATTCAGGAGGATGAGGAGTGAGCAGCACGGTTTTCAGCAAGCTCAGCCAGTGTGACGGGAAGCATCCCTATCCGAGCTTTTTGAAGGCCAAGCAGGCGAAGCCTCGATACCTCGACATTTACCACTGCCCGCACTGCGGACAATTCCACCTAGGAAACAAGCCGAAGGGGCAGGGGCGTCCTAAGCCTCCTCCGCCGGCGATCGAATTGGAGTTCTGATCGATGCTTCGTTCAATGCCCAAAACTCGGCAGCAGATCCGCAAAGAGGAAGAGGTAGCAGCATCATTGCGCGCCGGCCTCCGGGCGAAGGGTGTCACGCGGCATTCTCAGCGTGAAAAGCTCGTGCGGAAGGCTGCATCATCTCGTCCGGCAGATATAGCCGAGCGTGCCCGTCAATCACTGGAAGATCGTCGAGCCATTGCCATGGTCGAGCGGCTGGGTGGTGGGGAATGACCGCTGCTTCGGCGCGCGGCCTTTTCCGCGCCACCGGCAAGAAGTCGAAGCCCGTCCCACAGCTACTCGATGGCGAGTGGTCGAAGGTCGACGCGCTCGAGCGTGAGAAGGATGATTTCTATCCGACTCCCCCGGAGCCGACCCGCGCTTTGCTTCACGCAGAGTTGCCGCGGCTGCTCGACTTTGCAGGGGTATGGGAGCCGGCTGCCGGCGACGGCGCCATGGTCCGCGAGATGCAGGCCCTCGGCTTGGAAGTCTGGGCATCCGATCTTGTCGACCGTGGTGCTGGCGCTGACATCGCCGACTTCTATTCATTCGATATTCCGCCACGCCCGGCGATTGTCACCAACCCACCGTTCTCAGAATGTGGCTGGGGTAATGGCAAGGCACGCTGGCTGAAGCATGCCCTCGACAATCTCGATGTCGAATACATGGCGCTGCTGATGAACTGGGGATGGCCCGGTGCTGGTGGTCTTGGCCCATTCTATGCCGCCCATCCGCCAGCCCGCGTCTACCTCATGCGCTGGAAGATCGACTTCACCGGTCAAGGCTCCCCACCCATGCTCAATGCCTGGTTCGTGTGGGACAAGCTGCACAAGGGCGAAACCGTCCTGCGGATGCTTGATCGCAAAGACGCCCGGCAGAGTGAACTGTTCGAGGTCGCGCAATGACCGTCTCCTACATCAACCTCATGAAGGCCCAGCAGAAGCGTCACGACATGCCGAGCTATGTCAGTGTGCCTGTTCAGTCGCGCGATCAGATGATTGCGGCTGGCCGGGCTGCTCGGGCTCGCCTGATGGGGCGGCAGTCGCCGAAGCGGGTCATCACCCTGCCTGAGCCGGACAATGTTCCTGAAGCCATCCCTGAGGTCGAGAAGCCCGAGCAGGGTGCGTCAGAGCATTATGCCCCGCTCAACATGCTCACGATGGCCAGTTGTCGGTTTCTGACCTCTGTGGTGGCACTTCAAACTGGGGTGCCAGAGGGGGCATTACTCGGCCCTGCCAAGCTGCGCCATGTCGTCGAAGCCAGAGACAAGCTGATCAAGCTCATATTCGAGCATACCCAGCATAGTCTTCCAATGATCGGCAAGGCGGTGCATCGGGATCATACGACCGTGCTGCACTCGCTGCGCAAGTCTGGTTGCTATTACCGGTTGGCTGACATTGCCCCCACGACCGATCCGCGCAGCCGTGGTTCTATCACCAACACCAGCAAGCGCGATGTCATGTCGATTGAGCCTTCCCCGGCGTTCCGATCCACTTCGTTGCCCATGGCCGAAGAGATCATCGATCAGGTCTGCGAAAAGCACGGTTTTACGCCAGAGGACCTCAAGAGCAGCAGGCGTGGCCGAACGCTGGGGCATGCCCGGCAGGAGGCCATCTATCGCATCTTCAAGGAAACCAAGCTGTCTCACCCAGAGATAGGTCGGATCATGGGCCACCGTGAGCATTCTGTGGTCCCGTATTCGGTTAAGGCGCATGAGGCGCGGATGGCAGGCAATAAGTATCTGCGGAGGCGCACGGCATGAGCGGGCCTCGCTACAGCATTGTTCCGGCCGACTGCCTAGATGATCCGCGCTTCAAGGATGTGCACATGCGCGTCCTGTTGAAGCTGGGCAGCCACACTAACAATCGCGGCTGGTGCGAGGTCAACCAGAAGAAGCTTGGCGAGGCTATTGGCAAGACGCGCGAGACGGTCAATCGCGCCATCCGTGACCTCTGCGAAATGGGCTACGTCAGCAAGCGCGAGCAGCGCACGAAGGCCAACGGACGCACCATCAGCCAGTACCGCGTGTTGATGGATCGTCCTGACCCGACACCAGATATAGCCCCCCCTGTGACGCAAATCTCACAAGGGGCTGTGACACCTGAAGATCACAACCCCTGTGACGAAGCTACGTCACAACATAACGACCTTTCTTCCAACGACCATCCTTCGCTTCGCTCGGATGCCGAGCGCGTGTCGTTTGATGAAGTTTGGGATGAATTCCCACAGCGCCCGGGTGCGAACCGGACCGAGGCGAGGCGTGAATTCGCCCGTCTGAGCGACGATGAGGCGCGCCGGTGCCTGATCGCCGCCAAGCGGTTTGCCCAGTGGCACATCGAGGATGCCGAGGCCCGCAAGATCGATCCCGATGCCCAACTCCAGTTTCGTCCCGGCATGGGCAAGTGGATCCGCACCGGCGCTTGGGTCGACGCTCTTCACATCAGCCTGAAATCAGACCCGGTGCCGCCGGCAGCCAATGGCCTGATCGTTCTCAAGCCTGACCATCCGGACTTCGTTGCGGTCGAGAAGATGCGCGGGCGCCCGGTCATCGTCGGCAAGTCCGGCACATCAACATTCCGCATCGAAGAAATCGAACAAGCGAGGGCAGCATCGTGAGCCGCAAGCTCTTCACCACAGATGAAATCAACCTGATCCGTGAATGCTGCGACAAGGGCATGACCTGCAAGGAAAGCAGCGAATTGCTCGGCAGGCCAGTAGAGTCGCTGCGCTCGCTGATGCCCAGGCTGGGGCTGAAATTCAAAACCGCAACCAACGCTGGGCGCAAGGCAGTCGAGGTCATTGCTCAGGATGCAAACGCATTTCGCCTGCCGCCAGCGAAGTATGCCAGCCGAACAGCGATGTTCTTTGGCGATCCACCTATTGGCCGCAGTGCACTCGATCAGAAGCAGGCTCGGCAGTGAAACCAACAATCCAACAGACAAGGGCAGGGCGAATGACAGGCTTCATGAAAAAAGCAGGCGCATGGCTGATCGACGGCTTGCGCGGGTTCTATCCGGTGGCCGTGTGTCTATTCGGTGGCTTGATGATGATGGCGGCAGGCGCAGGCTTCGGACTGGCGGGCGTGGTCATTGCCATTGTTGCGTTTGCGTGGGCCACAGACCTCGCCGCCAGCAAAGCAGCCGCTAAGGCGAAGGAAGAAACTGCAGCCCTGTTCATAGCCAACTTGATGAGCGGCACGGACACCGAGTTGATCGTGACCTTCAGGGATTATTCCACCACAGCCCAGCCAGAGGAGAGGGAAGCGTGAGCAAGTTTCTGCCCTTTATCGCATTGTGCGCATCACTGGTCTTCTGCGCCTACTCGGTCGGTCACCATCACGGACGCGAACAGAGCGATGGCCTCGGCGAATTGGCCGCTGCCAACGATCGCCTTGCTGGCAGCTACGAGAAGCTCGCCGCGCAGCTATCCCGCATCAACCACTAACCCTCCATCCCAGACAAAGAGACACCACCCATGGCAAAAGGCCGTCCACGCAAGACCAATGTTCAGCGCACCAAGTCCGGCGCTATCAGCCGCGCCAAAGGCTCCTATCATGACAACGAAGATGGGATTGCGCTGCGCATGCGCGTCTTCGGGCTGACCGAGAAGGAAGCCCGCGATCAGAAGGCGGCGACCTATGTTGGTCGGCTCTGTCTCGCCGGGCATCGCAACAGCACCGATGGCATCAGCCGCGACCAGTACGACGCTGCGCAGGCCTATCTTGAGGCGCACCAGAACTTCAAACGTGCCGTGAAGTCACCCGATGCTCTGGCTACCGGCAACGGTGGCGCCAGCGGTATGGAGGGTGCCGACTATGAGAATTGGTGCCAGCGGGCCGTAGCTAAATGGGAAGGTATCGAGGCTGCCATACGGACAGAGCAGGGTTTCCACGAGAACCGCGGCGCCAACATGTTCGCCGCAGTCTACCATCTGCTCGACCGCGATGAGCAACTTCCACACATGGTCGGCGATCTGCGGCTTGCGCTAAATGCAGTCGGGCATCATTTGGGGATTATAGCGCGCCCGACCAAAGCGAAGCAGGCATTGGGTGAGGCTGCGTAATTGCGAGGAAGCGCCCCGCTAAGCGCGCTTCCTCGGACTTTCGGCACTAAATGGATCGATGCCGATATGCACTTCTTTGCCCTGAGCTGTTCGAAGCACCAGCTCAGCGCTCCCACCGATTGCTCGCATATAGCGAGCGATGGTAGAAAGCAGCATGTCGTCGCCCTTCTCGGTGCGGGACACATTGCTTTGTGGGATCTCGGCACCAGCAGCAACTTCGGACTGGGTGACCCCAGCTTCCTTCCGAAGTTCCGCCATGGCCTCGCCTGCCAGGCGCCGAGTTCTCTTGTCATCGAGGCGGTCCTGCATATCCTGCGGAAGATCCGCTCGGATATCACTCCAGGACGCCGCTCCTTTTTTCATCCTCATTTCTCTCCTTTTCGTAAGTGAGGCTATGCGGAAAGCCACCACTCATATCGAGCGTCTGCCTTAGCGATGAGCTTTTTATAAAACCGCTCGCTAGAAACGCCGCTCTTGTCGCCACCACAAATAATGACGGCATTCTGTTCGGGATCAAAAGCGAAGGCGACACGCCAACAGCCATCGGCTGCATCAACACGGATCTCTTTCATGTTGTGATATTTGGATCCGTTCAGCGTATCGACATTAGGTCGCCCCAATGTCGGGCCTTCATCCCTGAGCAAGTCGAACACCTCGCCCAGACCTTCCTTGACCGCATCATTCAACGCCCTAAACTCGGCGATAAATTCTGGGTGGAAGACTACTTCATATACATCCATGACACCTCCTGTTAGTGGAACATGCAGGGTTTATATCATTCAGTGCATATATCGTCAAGTGCATAAAAACTTAGTGGCTTGACGCCTCGTGCCAAATCACCCTAAATGCACGTAATGCGATTTTCAGACTATCGTCTGAACCGACCCGCCAAGCGAAAGCCCGGCGGGTTTTGTCTTTCAGGCCATGGGCATTCTAACGATGGCCCATAGGCGGGCATACTCTTCTTCGAGCGCCTGTCTGCGGTAATCATCGGCAGGCCACATTGCGCGAGCGCGTTCCAAACTTGGAATGAGCTCGACCGCTTCATGGGCAGCGCGCTCTTCGGTGTAGTCAAGAATTCTAGGCATCGGTGGTTCCGGTCTTATTGACAATGCCACGGATATGGGTGCTCGTCTCCGGGATTTCAAGTCTAACCCATTGATCCTGTTGACCAATCGGTCAGAATGTCTTTGCTCCATGCCCAAGCTTACCACCCTCAAGCCCGGGCTGAGCAACAGGTAAATCACTGATGGCACTGAAGACCCTCAAGCCTCGCCTGTCCAAGATGCCCCCAAGGCTCCAGACAATGCGAGAGGTCAGGGACACACGCTACAGCCCAGACGCAACCGTGCGCGGCTGGTATCATTCGACCCGATGGCAGAGGCTCAGGCAGGCAGTGCTAGAGCGCGATCTATACACCTGCCAGCACACTGGCATCATCCTCACCGGCAAGGCGCCAGCGCCGACTAGCCCTGTCGTTCACCACAAGGTGGCGCACAAAGGCGACGAGCAACTGTTCTGGGACATCAACAACCTCGAAGCTGTGTCGAAGGAATGGCACGACAGCGAGGCGCAATCACAAGAGCGGAGAAGCCAATGACCTGCATCGTCGGTGTGGTGGAGAACGGCAAGGTATGGATCGGCGGAGACAGCGCTGGCGTATCTGGCTATCACCTAGTGGTGCGAGCTGATCCGAAGGTATTCACCAACGGCGACTTTGTGATGGGCTACACATCCTCGTTCCGCATGGGTCAACTCCTGGCACATCGCTTCCAGCCGCCCAAGCGGCACGCCGATCAGGATGTCTACGCCTATATGGTGACCAGCTTCGTGGACGCCTTGCGCCAGTGCTTCAAGGATGGTGGTTACGCGGGCAAGGACGGCGAGCGCGAGCAGGGCGGCACGTTTCTCATTGGATATGAAGGTCGGCTCTTCCAGATCGAAGATGACTATCAGGTCGGTGAGAGTATCGATGGCTATGCAGCCTGCGGTTGCGGCTCTCAGGTCGCACTCGGTGCTTTATATCTGACGAGCCCAGGTAATCCGAAGGACCGCCTCTATGCCGCGCTCAAGGCTGCCGAGCACTTCAATGCAGGTGTCCGTGCGCCCTTCAAGATTGTCGAGCCAGCCTGACCCGGCCGGGGGGGTGTCCAAAAGTCTGGAAGGCCTCGCTTTCCTGCACCCGCGTCCCCCTCACGCAGAGATTTTTTTGCTGGCTGAAAAACGAAGGTGCGAACCAAGGCGCGTACTGACCCATGAGTGATCCAAAAAGCGCCATTGATTGGGCCTCTATCCGAAAGGAATTTGAGGCGGGAAAGCAGAGTATCCGGGCGATTGCCAAGTGGTACAAGATTTCCGACGCGGCCATTCGGAAGCAGGCCAAAAAGCATGGCTGGAAGGTTGCGAACCAGAAGGAAAGTTCGCAGTCAAAGCCAAGTGCGAACCGGCCAGCGGAAAGCGCAGCGCCGACAGAGGTGACGAAGGTCGAAGAGGTCATCAGCCGCGGGCGCAATATTGCCGACCGGCTGCTCGATGAACTCGGCGCCGAAACGCTCCACATGGGCGAGATGGAGGTGATCATTCAGATGAATGAAACCGACCCAGATCGTATCAATGCGCTGAAGCAGGCAGTGAGCCTGCCGACTAGGGCGAAGACATTGCAGACGATAGCTCTCGCTCTAAAGACGATGGGTGAGACGGCGACGGATGCAGCGAAGGGCAAAAAGGCTGCGAGACAGGCTCGGGCAGAAGAGGTGACGGCGGGAGGCAACAAGTTTGCCGCGCCGAGCGCGCCCAAGCTGGTGGTGGACAATAAGCGGTGAACTGGACAACGAGCTGCAAGGATTGGGAACAGCGCATTGTAGCTGGACAATCCCTCGTGCCGGTCGTGCCGCTGTTTCGGTCAGAGGCCGATGAGGCTCTTGAGGTCTTTAAGGCGCTTCGGATTATTGAGGCCGCTGGTCAACCAACGTTCGGTGACACTGCCGGTCAATGGGTGCTCGATCTCGTTGGCGCGATCTTCGGCAGCTACAACAGCGAGACCGGCGAGCGCCTGATCAACGAATACTTTTTGCTGGTCAGCAAGAAGAACGGAAAGAGCCTGCTTTCGGCTGGCATTATGCTCACCGCGCTGATCCGCAATTGGCGCAATGCGAACGAACTTCTGATCCTGGCGCCGACGATTGAGGCTGCGCAGAACGCATTTAAGCCTGCGGCTGACATGGTGCGGGCAGATCCTGATCTGAATGCTGCCGATGATGGGTTCCTGCACATTCAGGACCATCTTCGCACGATCACGCATCTGGGCACGAAGGCCACTTTGAAGGTGGTCGCGGCAGACAGTTCGACGGTGGTGGGCAAGAAGGCCGGGTTTATCCTCGTGGATGAGCTTTGGGATTTTGGAACGAAGAAGAACGCTGACGCCATGCTGCGCGAGGCGATTGGCGGTCTGGTGGCGAGGCCGGAAGGCTTCTTCATGTCGATCACCACGCAGTCGGATAAGCCGCCCGAAGGCGTGTTCAAAGACAAACTGGACTATGCGCGAGGCGTTCGTGACGGGGAGATTGAGGACCGGAAGTTCATGCCGGTCCTGTATGAGTTTCCGCAATCCGTAATGAAATCAGGCGGGCACCTCGACCCTGCCAACTTTTACATGGTCAATCCCTACCTGTCCGCGACCTCTTGGGGGCAGGAATGGCTAGCTAATGAGTTGCGCAAGGAAACGGCAAAGGGGCCGGAAACGCGTAACGTCTTCTTGGCGAAGCACCTCAATGTGCAGATCGGCCTTGATACCCGGCTTAATCGCTGGCCTGGGGCGGACCATTGGACCGCCGCAGAGGATGAAGAACTGGCATCGCTCGATCATTTCGAGGCGCTGGCGCGTTTGCTGGAACGTAGCGAGGTCGTAGTTGTCGGTATCGACGGCGGCGGGCTTGATGACCTTTTCGGGTTTAACGTCTTGGGCCGCGAACCGAAGGAAACCGAGGTCAAGGTCGAGATCAATGGGGTCGTGACGACGCAGCGTATGAAGCGCTGGCTGTCATGGTCACATGCGTGGTGCCACGATGGTGTTCTGGAGCGCCGGAAGTCAATTGCCACAAAACTGCGCGACATCGAGCGGGCGCGTGAGTTGACCATCCTGTCCGAGCCACTTGGCGATGTCGCTTCGATCATCGAGCACATCACCCGCATCAAGGACATGGGCTTGCTTGGCGGGGTGGCAGTCGACGCCTCCGGCCTGGGCGAAATGGAAGATGCCCTCGATGAAATCGGAGTGACGCAGGAAGCCGGCATTCTCGTTGCGGCGCCGCAGGGTGGCTGGATGATGTCGAGCATCAAGGGTGCTGAGCGTCGGCTAGCTTCAGGGCTGCTCAAGCACTGCGGCGGCCCGCTGATGCAGTGGTGTGTTCCGAACCTGAAAATCGAGCCTACTGCAACCGGCGTCCGCGCCACAAAGCAAACTGCCGGTGACGCCAAGATCGATCCTGCCATGGCGATGTTTAACGCCGTAACCCTGATGAGCCGTAACCCGGTGGCCAAGAGAGCCGCCGAATACCAGCTGATCATAGTCTGACCCGGAAGGGACACCCCCATGACCATGAACCGAGCGTACAGCCTCCTTGAGATCAAGGAGCTGGACGATGAAAAACGCCGTATCACCGGTATCGCCACCACGCCAAAGACTGATCGGGCAGGGGATATCGTGATGCCTGAGGGCGCGGTCTACACCCTCCCCATTCCGCTGCTCTATCAGCACGACAGCCGCCAGCCGATTGGCCATGTCATCGAAGCCAAGGTGACCAAGAAGGGCATCGAGATTGTCGCCGAGATCGCCCAAGGCGTTCACGACGATATCGACAAGGCCTGGAAGTACATCAAGGCCGGTCTGGTGCGTGGCCTGTCGATTGGCTTCAAGGGCCTCGACATGGAGCCCATTCCAAATTCGTGGGGCGTGATCTTCGAACGTTGGGAATGGCTCGAATTGTCATGTGTGACGATTCCGGCGAACGCTGATGCATCCATTCAGACCGTCAAACAATACGACGCCGAGGCGCTGAAAGCAGCGACCGGTGCCGAACCTAATCCTGCCGATGACACACCCGCCGCGCCTGGCAACAAGGGCCGTGTCGTGAAGCTCGATGCTCCTGCCCGCGACCGGGCGAAACCCTTTGTAATTCGCTCAATCCGGAGGACTTCCAAATGAGCAAGATCGCAGAACAGATCACTGCCTTTGAGCAGAAGCGCGCCGCACTGATCGCCGCAAACGACGCCATCATGACCAAGGCTGCCGAAGACGGCACCACGCTCGATGCCGAACAGAAGGAATCCTTCGATGGCAACGAAGCCGACATCGTGGAAATCGACGATCACCTGAAGCGCCTTCGCGCCATGGAAAAGGCCAATGCGGCGACCGCTCGCCCGGTCAATGGCCTGTCCATGAAGGAAGGCACTGAAAGCCGTGGCCTTGCTGCTCCTATCGTTCTCAAGAAGGGCGACAAGGACGAGGCATTTGAAGGCCAGAGTTTCACCCGCATGGTCATTGCCAAAACCCTTGCGCGTATCGACGATATTTCAGCGGTGGGCATTGCCATGAAGCGCTGGGGGCAGAACAGTCCGCAGCTCGTGGAATCCATTAAGGCCGCTGTCGCCGGTGGTGGCACCGAAACTGGCGAATGGGGCGCCGAGCTGGTCCATATCGATCGCTATACCGGCGACTTTATCGACTACCTCTACAGCCGCACCGTGTTCGATAAGTTGCCGCTGCGCGAAGTGCCAGCCAATGTGAATATTGCAGGGCAGGACGGCGCTGCGACCGGCTACTGGGTCGGTCAGTCCAAGTCCATTCCGGTCAGCAAGGCTGACTTCTTCGACGTCAACCTGACGCCGCTGAAGGTTGCCGCCTTGGCCGTGGTGTCTAAGGAGCTGCTGCGCGATTCCTCGCCGTCTGCTGAGCGCCTGGTGCGTGACGCCCTTGTCGAGGCCTCCGCTCAGCGTGTCGACCAGACGTTCCTCGGTACCGGTGCTGCTGTTGCCAATGTGTCCCCGGCCGGCATTCTAAACGGCGTTGCCGCCGGGAACAGCGCTGGTAGCGATATCGACGGTGTGATTGCTGACGTGAAGGCCCTTTATGCGCCGTTCATCGCTGCAAACAATGCCGATGGTCTCCAGTTTGTCACCACGCAGTCGCTGGCAAAGTCGCTGGGCCTGATGCAGAACGCTCTCGGCAATTGGGCCTTCCCTGGCCTGTCGGCCAATGGCGGTTCGCTTCTGGGCGATACGCTGGTCGCTGGTGGCAACGTCGGCGCTGGTGATCTGATCCTGCTCAAGCCGTCCGATATCTACAAGATCGGCGACCGTGGGGTGGAAGTGTCGCTTTCGACCGAAGCAGCAATCCAGATGGACAATGCGCCCGACGGCGCTTCGGACACGCCGACGGCGAATGCCAGTGTGGTCTCGATGTTCCAAACGGATTCGGTGGCCATCAAGGTTGTGCGCCCGCTGAACTTCGCTAAGCGTCGTGCATCGGCTGTGACCTATATCGGCGACGCCGACTATGGCGCTATCGCCGGGTCGTAAGAATATCTGACCGAATCGAGGTGGGCGGCCCTGTGCTGCCCGCTTTTTTTTGATGGAGAGCCCGATGCGCGACATGATTGCCACGAAACCTCTGGTCTACAATTCCCGTCGGTTGCTGCCGGGTCAGCACTTCACGGTCAAGACCGATCGGCATGCACGGCTATACGCTGCGCTGGGAAAAGCTCGATCTGCTGGCGATGTCGACGCTCCGCCTGTCGCCGTTGCCAAGAAGATCGCATCTCCCGCTCAGAAATCGACACCGGTGGACGGCAAGGCTGCGCTCGACAAACTGCGCGCCGACTATTTCGAGGTCGTGAAGAAAAAGCCGTACCACGGCTGGGATGCTGCTGAATTGCAGCGCCGGATTGACGAGGCCTTGGCCTCCTGACGATGGATATCGTCTATCCCTACAAGAGCGCGCCGGACGATTTCGAGCTGCGCTATTCCCTCCGATCTTTGGTCAATGTTCCGCATGATCGGGTGATTATCGCAGGTGACAGGCCGATGGTGATCGGCAGGTCAGTGGCTCATGTGCTAGTTGAGCGGATTGAGGATCGGTATCAGTCGTCAACTGCGAACATCGTCGGCGCGGTGCGCGGGGCAGGGATCAACGGCGACTTCATCGTCATGCACGATGATATCTTCGCTCTAGAGCCGTGGCAGTTCCGCCATGAGCATCGGGGCACGATCGCGGAATATCTGAAATCCGGGCAGGCCCAAGGCCGGTACCGGTCCTATATCGAAGCAACGCGGGATTTGCTGGTCGCCAAGGGCATTCCAGACCCGCTCTGGTTCGGCCTGCATACGCCGACCGTCTACAATGCCAAGGCGTTGCTCGATATGGTCGAGGGATTTGCTGGGCACAAGTATTTGCTGCGGACGCTCTATCACAACCTGCTGCCGAAACCGAGCGTGCGGCGCGATGATGTGAAGGTCCGTTTGTGGGGTGGTGATGCTCCGGCGGCTGACATTCTGTCTATTTCGGATGAATGCGCCCGCTCTGAGAGTTTCCGCCAATGGATCGCGGCGCGTTTCCCTGAGAAGTCCCAATACGAGATTGGGGCGGAGGGGCGCTGCCTGATCCTTGGTTATGGTCCGTCGCTTTGGGCCGATGTCGGGCAGGCGCTCGATGCTGGTCCTTATGCAGCGGTTATTGCCTCACCGGAAGCCGCCGAGCACTGGCCGGGCGATGTTCTCGCCATTGCCCATGATGATGACCACGCTGACCGGATCGCTCGATCCTGCGGCTTTGATGATGTGACCTGGTGCGGACGCACAAAGGAGGCAGCGTGAAGATTTTCGGCCTGCCCATTCCGTTCACCAGCCAAAAGGCAATGTCACCGGCAGATGGCAATCGCGGCTGGTGGCCGCTGATCAAGGAATCTTTCCCCGGAGCGTGGCAGCGGAATATCGAGATCAAGATGGACAGCGTTCTGTCCTTCCATGCTGTCTTCGCCTGCCAGACGCTGATTGCTTCCGACATTGCCAAGCTGCGCGTGAAACTGGTTCAGGAAGACAGCGACGGCATCTGGAAAGAGGTCAAGCGCCCTGCCTATTCTCCGGTGCTGCGGAAGCCGAACGGCTACCAGAACCGCATCCAGTTTTTCGAAAGCTGGGTGCTGTCCAAGCTTCAGTTCGGCAATACCTATGCTCTGAAAGCGCGTGACGGGCGCGGCGTCGTCGTCGCCTTGCATATTCTCGACCCAAAACGGACCAAGCCGCTGATCGCCGACAATGGCGATGTGTTCTATGAGCTCAGCACCGATACTCTCATGGGCGTGCAGGAACAGGTGATCGTCCCGGCGCGTGAGATCATCCATGACCGCTTCAACTGCCTGTTTCACCCGCTGGTTGGGCTATCTCCGATTTTTGCCAATGGGCTTGCTGCCACTCAGGGCCTGAACATTCAGACCAATGCAGCGCTGTTCTTCAAGAACGGCTCTATGCCCGGTGGCGTTTTGCTGGCGCCGGGGCATATCAGCGACGAGACCGCATCCCGGCTCAAAGAAAGCTGGGAGACGAAATTCAGCGGTGACAATCGCGGCAAGATCGCGGTGCTTGGCGATGGCCTGAAATACGAGGTCATGACTTCCAAGGCCACGGACAGCCAGATGGTCGAGCACCTGAAATGGTCCGCCGAAGTGGTCTGCTCGACCTATCATGTGCCGCCCTACAAGATCGGCCTTGGCCAGCAGCCGACCCACAACAACATTCAGGCCCTCAACGTCGAGTATTATAGCCAGTGCCTCCAAGTGCATCTCGAAAGCATCGAGCTTTGCCTAGACGAGGGATTGAGTACTGGCGAGGGGCTGGGCACTGAGTTCGATCTTGACGGCCTCCTGCGCATGGACAGCGGCACGCAAATGGACGTTCTCGAAAAGTCCAAGGGCAAGCTGACACCGAACGAGCAGCGCAAGGCCCTCAATCGTCCGCCGGTAGAGGGTGGCGATACGGTCTATATGCAGGAACAGGATCACAGCCTGGCATGGCTGGCGCGCCGCGATGCGCAGCCGATTGAAGCTCCTGTGCCGCCGACACCTGATCCTGAGCCAGAACCCGATATGTCAGGCGACGAATTGGCCGATGCCGCCAAGTCCATCCTTGAAGCTGAGTTCAAGGAAATCTCGCCCCTCCTGGCATTGCCGAAGCCGAAAAGGGCAGCCTGATGAAGCAGTCGGATATAGCCCTTTTGATGAAGGGCATGGCGCCGGTCATCGGTAAGCTGATCGGCGATGCTGTTCAGCCTTTTGTCGAGCGCATTGCGGAACTTGAGCAGACGATTGCCGCGCTGCCGGTGCCGAAAGAAGTTGACGAAGCAGGTATTGCTAAGCGCGCAGCTGATGCCGCGTCAGAAGCGGTTCGGCCAATGCTCGATGACCTGCAGAAGTCGCTTGCTGCTCTGCCGGAGGCTCCCGAGCTTCCTGATGTTGCCGGAATGATCAAAGAGGCTTTGGAAGCCGTCGAAGATCAGCGTGCGCAGGATGCCGCGCAGATCCAGGCATGGATGGATGGCGTCGGAGAGAAATTCGCGGCTCTGCCAGAGCCTGTCGAGCCGAAGCCATTCGATCCTGAGGAAGTGCGCGGTTTACTGGCCGAAGAGGTAGAACGTGCCGTGGGCGAGCTGCCGAAGCCGCAGGACGGCAAGAGCGTAACGATCGAGGATATTGCACCTCTGATCGATCAAGCCGTCTCCAAGGCCGTAGCTGGTATCCCGGTTCCGTCCGATGGCGTCGGGCTGGCTGGGGCTATTCAAGATCACAAGGGGCATCTCGTCGTCACTCTGACCAACGGTGCCACAGTCGATGTCGGTCAGGTGGCTGGCAAAGACGCTGACATGGACGCGCTGCGGGCCGAAATCAAAGCGATGGTCGATGCGCTGCCAAAGCCACGCGATGGTGTGGATGGTTTCGGCTTCGACGAGATCGACATTGTGGTCGCCGACGATGGCGTGGCGCTGAAGTTCACGCGCGGCGATGAGGTCAAGGCTTTTGCTCTGCCGGTGCCCTTTTATCGCGGTGTGTTCAGCACCGAGAAAGCCTATCGCAAGGCCAACACGGTCACTTGGGGCGGCTCTCTCTGGTTTGCGCTGAAGGACAACCCTGCGGGCAAGCCCGATGCTCCTGATAGCGATTGGGTGCTGTCGGTGAAGAAAGGCCAGAACGCAAAATGAGCCCTCTGACGCCACGCCAACGGATACTTTTGGCTATCGCCAGTTTTGTGATGATCGCCGCCTTTGCTTCTGTGCCATTTTTTATCTCTACCATGTTGCCGGTGACGCTATGAGCCTCGTCACCGTTGAAGAAATCAACAACGCGCTTCGGCTCGATCTGGAAGCCGATATCGGCGACGGGTCGGGCGGTGACGGTGGCGACACTTCGCGGCTCGCCGATATCGAGCTCAAGCTGAAGCAGGCCGAAGCCATTGTGCTGGGCTTTATTCAGCCGCTGCCGGAAGTGCCTTGGACGCATGATACTGTGCCTGGCGAAGTGTCGGCGGCAATCGTCATCGCGGTGCGCTGCCTGCTCGACGACACCGAAGAAAGCATGGCCATGTTGTCGGGGCTGTCCGGCATTACTGGCTTTGATGCGCGAAATCCTATTGCGGCGCTGCTCTGGCGCCGCCGGCAACCTTCATTGGCATAGGTGAAACAATGACCCTGAGCGGACGCCGTATCCGGTTTCTGGAAAACTGGGACTGGAAGCCAACACCTATGTCCACGATCGCTTATCGTGCTGGCCAGACCTATTTCGTTCGTCTGGAATGCGCAGAGAAAGCGCTGCGGCTGGGCAAGGCAGAAGCCGTTGAGACTGGCGCACCACCGGCTGGCATAGCGGCAACCATTGCCAAGAAGGCGGGCCCGAAGCGAGTCTACAAGCGCAAGGCTAAGGCTGATGTCGAATAGACGGGCTGGCGCGCTGCGCGAGCGACTAAGCTTTCAAATGCGACCCCCGGGTGATGATGGCTGGGGCAATGAAATTCCCGGCACCGGTGATTTCGAAACGCAGTTCACTATCTCTGCGGCGCTCAAGCCGCGTGTAGGCTCCGAAAGCGTCGACGCCGCACGGCTTCAGGGTCGTCAGCCCTATGTCTGCACAGTCCGATATTCCAAGGCCATGTCAAAGGTAACGACGGCATGGCAGATCGTTGATGCAAGGGATGCCAGCAGAGTTTTGGCTGTTGTCTCTCCCTTTGCTGATCCTGATGGACGCAATCAATGGCTTGAGGCACTGGTGATGGATGGGGCGCCGAGCTGATGGCGATGCGTTCCAAGGTCATCGCTACGGCTACCTTGAGGCATCGGCTTCGCACTTTTGTCCCTGATGCTGAAAAGGAAATGGCAAAGGCGAAGGAAGTCAGCATGGCTGACGTAGCGCGCAAGATCGCCGCGCGGGCGCCTTATAGAACAGGCGAATACTACGAGAGCCTTGAGGCTGGGCTGGTCTCCGATAATCCTGCTGCAAAAAAGCGGCCGGGGTACCGCCCCGTAAAAGATCCATATGCCGTGGGGATATTTGGTCGATACGTCTGGCGGTTTATTGAATTTGGAACCCCAGAGCATGTCAACGCGGGGATATTCGACGGCACGACGCACCCAGGAACTACCGCTTACCCCCATGTCTACCCTACCTGGCGCGCAAACCGCGGTTCAGTCAAAAAAGCCGTGCGGGGTGGTCTGAATAAGGCGGTCAAGAAGTCGAACGCCGGGAGAAAAATTCGTGGCTGATCCAAGTTTTGAAGTCATTCGAGCAATGATTGCCCGGCTTCGATCGGCGGCCACGCTGACCTCGCTTGGTGTCACGGGTGTCTATGACCCGCCGCCCCAACCTGATGCCCCTGTTGTACCGCCTTACATATCTCTTGGCCCGAGCGATGTTTACCGAGAGGACGCCAGCTGCGTTTCAGGCCAGGGGATTTTCATCCAACTCGACGTTTGGAGTTGGGGAGCGGGCAAAGCGGGGTCAAGTGTTCTTACGCGCGAAATCTGTGATGCTGTGGAGCAATTGCTCCACGATCAGGAGATGGCGTTACCAACTAATCTGCTATCCACATTGGAACACCGATCCACGGAAATAATGCGCGACCGTGGTGGGATAGTGAATCATGGAATTGTCCGCTTCTGGGCATCCGTGCAGCGCGCGTAATCCGATCTTGGTTTAGACCCAACGGCCCGCTTGTGCGGGCCTTTTTTATGGAGAGTCCCCATGGCCCAGCAGAAAGGCCGCACCCTGCTTATTCAGATTGGCGATGGTGCTGATCCTGAGGTTTTCACGAACCTATGCGGCATCACGACCCGCAGCTTCAACATGTCGGCAAACTCTGTCGATACCACCATTCCTAGTTGCACGGATCCGGGCGGGCCTGTTGTGAAAACAGGTGAGCCTGGCATTCAAAACCGAACGTTCTCAGGATCGGGCAAGTTCGTATCGGGATCCAGTTCCCAGCTTCTGCTTGACCATGTGCGCGGCGGAACGACCTTCAATGCAAAGGTGATTGTGCCCGGTGACGGCACATACACCGGTGCGTGGTTCGTGACTGAGTTCGAGTTCTCTGGCGAGATGGAGGGCAACATGGACTTCAGCGCGACGTTTGAGGCTGCCAGCCCTCCCACTTTCGTTGCTGAGGCTGCCAGCTGATGGCGCTGCCTGTGAACGGTGCGAGGGGGGAGGTGCCCCTTCGCATCGATGATGTCGACTTAGTCATTGCAGCGGAGATGGAAGGGCTGTCTGCCATCTCTACCCGCCTCGAATGCAAATCGATGGCAGATTTGTTTTCGCGCCTCTCTCAAGTCGAGGTCGCCGCCGCTGTTGCCGCTATCGACCTGCTCACGGTTCGCGGAGACAAAAAGGCGGCTTTGGCAAAGCTAAAGCTTGGTCACTTCAGCGCGGTTGCAGGCGCCTTGGCCCAAGCATTGTCCCACCATTTCGACGGTGACGCGGGAAACGTCGAGGCCGCCAAGGAAACGCTATAGACGACCCGTTTCCTTGGCGGCATTGGATGAGAGCCGCCTTTGGGGCTCTGCGCTGGCCCCCCGAGGTATTCTGGAAGTCAACTCTGACCGAGTTTCTAGATGCCATCGAAGGTTTTAGTGAGGCTAATGGCAGCGAAAAATCGGAAGCCCCGCCTAGCGATCAAGAGCTCGATGCGCTCGTGGCCCGATATGGGGCCTGATCAGTAGGTTACCCCTTCAAAGCGAATGCCGCAGTTTTTGATGCGGTTTACGTTCTCGATGGCAAGCATTTCGCCTTTTAGCCTTGAGACGTTTGCTGCGTCTGCGCCATCCCCTTTCATGAAGAAGGCGGCTGGCCAGAAGAGTACGAGTGCTACCGTAGTCATGGCGGCATCTTGGCCTCGGTTTTTGTCTTGCTGGCCAAAGGCTGCGGCGGCCCTATTAGAAACGCTTTCTGCCTCAGATCGAAGCTGGCTGCAGCTCAAATTCTCGTAAAGACCGGTGGAGACATAGGCTGGTGCGATGTCTTTGGGCGGCGTTGCGCACCCAGCAAGAACAACTGCTGCCACAGCGGCAGCAGGAATAAATTTCGTAATCATTGAATTCCCCCAAACAAGCGGCGGTTAATCAAGCGTTACTTCGGGCATTAGTCAATAGAACGAGTCCTGTTTTGGTAAACCGGCTGGCTTCTCTGGTGTAGTATGGCCCGTCGAATAGCTTATGCGCCTTTCTCAGGGCGTCCGTCGGCGGCTGCTAGGATATTGTTCGCATGGCTGACAAAGATGACGATCTCATTCTACAGGTCGCAGCCGATACGGCGGCAATGCGCAAGGCGTGGACAAAGGTAGAAACCGAAGTTACGGGCCTTACCGCCTCGGTAAACCGCAAGTTTCGAGGTTTGGGTCAGCAGATCGACCGGACATTCGCCGGTATCGGCCAGAACATGATGCGCAACCTAACGGGGCCACTTGCGGGCATTGCCGGCGTAATGGCCACTCGTGAAGTGATGCAATATGCGGATGCTTGGACGGTTGCTGGCAATAAGCTGGCTGCGGCATCCGAAGTAGCCGGAATGCAGGCTCGTGGCTTGAAAGAGCTCAACGAGATTGCAAATGAAACTCGATCCGGCATCAGCGAAACCGCCGACCTCTACGCAAAGCTGCTTCGATCGACAAAGGGAGTGGCGGAATCTGAGCTTCAGGTCGCAAAGGCTACCGAGATCGTCAATAAGGCCTTCAAGGCCGGTGGTGCTGCTGCATCCGAACAAGCGGCTGGCATTATGCAGCTCGCTCAGGGCCTTGGTTCTGGCACCCTTATGGGGGACGAGCTGCGGTCTGTACGCGAAAATGCGCCGCTGCTGGCTCAGGCGATTGCTGATTATTTCAAGGTCAGTATTGCCGGCTTAAAAGACTTGGGCGCCGAAGGCAAACTGACCAGTGAGAAGATATTTAAGGCAATTCTCGCTGCTCAGCCGGGCGTAGAGGCTGCTTTTTCTCGGACAAATGCCACCATTGAAGATGGCATAACGAAGGTGCGCAATGCGCTGACCCAGTATATCGGCGGCGCTGACCAAAGTGCTGGAGCAACCGCCGCACTGAATGTTGGACTAAATGCGCTGGCTGACGACTTCGACAAATTCGCAGATGCCGGCCTAAAGTTGGCGGCTGTTATCGCAGGCGCTCTGGTTGGGCGGTCCATTATGGGAATGGTGGCGTCGCTCGGTGTTGCAGGGAAGGGCGTTGTCGGGTTCCTGAATATTCTATCCGGAGCGGCACGCACCGCAGGAACAACCGCTGCCGCCATGACCGCACTGGGCGCGGCGGCTGGCCCGTTGGCGTTGATCATCGGCGGCGGCGTTGCTGTGGCCATGCAGAACATGGTGGCTGAATCTGCCGCCGCGAAAAGCTCCATCGCTCAGATTGATGAGCGCATGGCGAGCCTCGGCCTGTCGTCTGATGCTGCCGCAAAGCGCATCACAGAGGTCGCAGAGGCCACCGACGAACTCGCAAAGGCAGAGGCTCGGCGCCGCGTAACTCAGGCAGAGGGGAACCTGAACAATCTGCGCGATGGTACGCTCGCAGATAACTGGATGTCGCAGTTCAAGGGCAATGATGAACTGGTCAGCCTTTTCACGATTTCAAATCGCGCTATCATTGCCGCTGCGGATCGAGCGGCTAGCGAAGCGGATAAAGCTGCATATCGCCTCATTCAAGCTTATGTTGATGGAATTCGGGCCGGACAGCCAATAGTCGGCGAAGCCTTGTCCGAAATGATAAAGATCGAAGCTGACGAAGATGTCACGCAGGAAGTCGTTGATCTTGTAACGTCGGTGCGCAATGTCCTGGCTAGCTTCGAAAACCAAGAGACATCCATAAAGCTGGATGTCGATTCCACCGGCATTGACTACGCGACCGTCGCCGCCAAGACCCTGCGCGATGAGCTGGTTCAAAATGTTGAATCCTATATCGCTATGCGCGAGGCGATGCGGTGGGGCGCAGATGACCAGAAATGGCGGTCCGAAGCAGGGGCTCTTGTTGCCCTTCTGAGGGATAGCGCCATTTCCGCCGAAGATGCAAAGCGAGAGCTTGACCGTCTGGCCTCCGCGAACCCCCGCTTCGAAGCTCACATGCCTGCGCTGGCAAACCTCATTAATGGCCTGATCCAACTTGCTGGGGAAGCCCGCGCTGCTAAGGGTGCGCTTGAGGCTGTGGGCGAAGCGAATGCTGCCCAGCAGAACCACAACACGTTTCTTCGTGCAGACGCCGATAGCATGAAGCCTGTTATCGCGGGTCAGGAATGGGTGCGGGAGCAGGAGCGCCGAAATGCTCTTACGCGCGAACAGCGCGATCTTGAAGAAGAGATTGTACGTGTCCGAAAGGATATGCCTGAAGGATCGTATGTGGACCCTGCTGAAGTCGAGCGCATCGCCAAAGCCAATCTGGCGTGGAAGGAGGCGAACAAAAGCTCGGGCGGTGGGAAATCTGATGCGCAATCATTTAAGGACCGATTGGAGGACGAAAGAACGTCCGTCGCGCTGCTGATACAAGAAGCATCGGTGATGGCCACCCTCAACCCGCTTGCTCAGGACTACGAGGCAACGCTTGAGGCGTGGCGCATGGAGCAAGAGTTGCTCAACGAGGCTCGGAAGGCGGGCCTTGCCGATGATCCCGCTGTTATTGCAGGCATCAGGGAAACAGTCGAGGTTTGGAAGCAGGGCACGATCGCAATTCAGCAACTCGAAATTGCACAAGATGCGGTTCGTCAGAGTTTTGAGGACTTGCAGTCAGCAGGGCGCTCTGCGCTGGATAGCATAATCGACGGTTTTATTGAAGGCCGAGACGCAGGGGAAGTTTTCAATTCGGTGTTGAAAGATCTGGCGAAAAACCTGCTCAACATCGGACTTAATCTTATTGGTGGCGGCATGAAATCAGGAGGCTTCAACCTCCTGTCGCTGTTCGGCTTTGCCGAGGGCGGAGTAGCTAAGAACGGGAGGCCTATAAAAACTTACTCCAAGGGCGGGGTTTCAAAAACCGCAGCAATATTTGGAGAAGGCCCGATGGCCGAAGCAGCCGTGCCGCTGCCTGACGGAAGAAGGATCCCTGTTGATCTTCGTATGCCTCAGATGCCGTCGGGATCAGACCAAAGGCCACAGCCGATGGCACTTACCGTCCATGTCGTTTCCGATGACAAGAAGTTCTCTGCCTATGTGACAGATCGGGCTGGGGCGGTCGTTGCACAAGCCTCGCCTGCAATCATGGCGGGCTCAGTGCGTCAAGCGAACAAATCAGCGCCATCGGCTTTGGCTCAGTTCCAAAGCCAGCGCGGCGGCTCGGACTATAGGACATAGGCATGGCTGACATTCTCGAATGGCCTGCCGGGCTTCTGACGCCGCAGTCCAGCCCTTTTGATCATCGCCCGTTCTCTCGCACCGGAGGCCGCTCACTGGGCGGGCTACAGCGCAGCGTGCGGACTGATCGGGGCTGGTGGGTCGGAAGCTACCAGAACATCGTGTTCCGGCGCGGCAATTTCGATCAGCAGCGGACCTGGAATGCGCTGCGCGTGGCGCTCGGCGGGACAACGGGTCTAATCGCCGTTCCGGTCTGCTCGACCGCCTTATGGGCGCGCATGGGCATTGATTTCAGTGGTGAAGGCGTGCCGCACGACGATGACACGCCTTTTGATGACGGATCGCTTTACCAGCAAAACTCCGTCCTGATCGAGATGGCGAGCTTTGCGCCGATCAGCGCTACAGTGGTGACGCTTCGATTGGTTGATCACGACCTTCCGGGCAGTATCCGGTTTTCTTATCAGCATGCGATGTATGAAACCGGACGCATTCTGAGCCAACCAGGTCCAGGGCTCTATCAGGTGGAGATATTCCCAGCCATTCGGGCACCAATCCCTGCCAATGCGTTGCTGGAAACGGACCAGCCGACCGTGCTTTGCCATCTGGCGGCAGATGGCGAAATGGATATCGATATGGGTGTCACGCGGACGCCGCGGCCCTCGGTGAACTTTGTCGAGGCCGTCGATCACTGGGTAGACCTTGCTCAGGGGTTGGTTACCTGATGGCCGTCAAGTCGATCAAAATCCTCTGCCGAATGGACTTCCCGAGCAAGACTATACGGTTATATGACGGGGCTGGCCCCTACATGGATGCTGATGGCGAAATCTGGTCCGGCATGGTGCTCAATGATGGGCTCGACCAGATTGAAAGCGCACTGAATGGAGAAGCATCAACCCTGACGCTCTCGCTTTCTGGCGTTGCGCAGCAGGTGGCCGATCTCGCCTTTGACGATATGGAGCAGGGCGAAGTCATCGGTAGCCGTGTTCAACTGCTCATTCAGGACTGCGATCAATACGACCAGCCAGTCGGAGCGCCGCAGGTTCGCTTTACCGGGACGGCTGACAATCTGTTGATCGACGACACTGTGGCCAATGATCAGGTGATTTCCACGGTCATGCTGGAATGCACCAATCGGTTTGATCTCCGGTCACTGGTGAATGGATCGGTTCTTTCAGATGTCGATCAGCAGGCTCGGTCGAAAGTGCTCAATCCCGGCGCTCCAGCGGATCGCTTCGCGGAGAGAGTGCCACGCCTGATCGACGCCACTGTCGTTTGGCCTCGCTACACCTAAGGACTTCACATGAACCAATACCAGCTTAGCTGGGCCGTGTTTGTCGCGGTCCTGTGTCCCCTCTTTTTGCGCCAGCCTGCCGATCCGTTGTGGGTGACGGCTGCACAGGTCGCGCTTTGCTTCGGCATGGTCGCGCTGGCGAACAAGCAAGCCGCATAAATCATGAATTGGTCCAGACACGACACCCGCGCCTTGATCGAGGCTGCGGAAGATCGGCCGGCCATGTCCGCTTGGGCCGTTCGTGTGATCCGGCGACATCACGGCGAGGCCGGACTTGTCGAGCGGATGGCGCGTCTGGAATCGTTCGTCATGACCAGCTCGCCGCATGTGTGGGGGCAGTCAGATTGCTCGCTGGTCATTGCTGATTGGGTGGCGCTGAACGGCCACTCCGACCCCGGCGCTGATTGGCGCGGAACATACGATAGCGAAGCGTCATGCCGCGCGCTGCTGGAGCGCAGGGGCGGGCTTGTCGCCCATATTGGTGCATGTGCCTCGGAAGTCGGCCTTGTGCCTCTCCACGAGCCTGAATTTGGCTGCATCGCTGTTATCGGCTCGCCACACAACGAGGCCCGTCAATGGGCTGCTATCTGGCAGGGCTTCCGCTGGCTGGTGAAGTGGGGTGATGAGCGCGGAGCGGCATGGACGCCCTTCATGGCCAAGCCTCTCGCCATGTGGCGCGTCTAGTACAATCGGGACATCGACATGCCGCAAATGCTTGCGACGGCCCTTGTGCCGTGGCTTTCCAATGCCCTGATCGCAGTTGGCCTGCCAGGCCTTGCTTTTGGCGCGTCGATCGGTGCGATCGCGCTTGGTGCCTCTTATCTGCTGCTGGCAGGTGCTGCGTATCTCGTCTCCCAGGCTTTCGCCCCACCGTCTCCAGAAACCCCTAAGCCTGAGGACGGCAAATACAATCTCAAGCAGACCGTGCCGCCTCTGGTCTATGTGCTTGGCCGCAACAAGAAGGCCGGTGACTATGTGTTTCTCGAAGAGAAGGGCGGCACGGCGCATCACATAACTGTCTGGGCCGCTCATCATATCAAGGGCTTTGTGCAGCATTGGCTGCACGACGAGGCGGTAACGCTCAACGGTTCTGGCAATGTGACCGGGCCAAGCCATTTCGACCAGAAAGTGCGTATCCTTACGCGGCTTGGGCTGAATGCAGAAACGGCCTATTCGCAAGTCGTTTCGGCCTTTCCATCCATCTGGACCAATCAGCATCGGGGCGATGGCCTCGCTTCGGTCTATATGGCCGTGCAGTCGGTGAAGGCAGAAGACCTGCAGAAGACGTTCCCAAACCACATGCCGCAGCATTCTGCAGTTGGGGAGGGCCATGATCGACTGATTGACCCGCGCACCGGCACTCCCGGATATAGCGAGAACCTTGCCATATTTCGGTATTGGCATCTGACACACCCGGTCGGTGGAAAGCTGACCCGTGCCGAGATGCACGATCCTGATTGGCAGGTTGCCGCCAATGTTGCCGACCAGACCGTCACGAACCGCACCGGCAGTGCCGAGCCGCGCTATCATGGCGGTCTATGGTTCCGCGCCAACAACAACCCGGTCCAAGTCGGCAGGCTCATGGACCAAGCCGGGGAAATGGTTCTGTATGAAACCGCCGAAGGCCAGGTTGGTGTTCACGCGGGTCAATTTGTCGAACCGGATATTCGGCTCACGGCAAACGACATTATCAGCCTGAGCTATGACGCCAACAAGCGCCGGGCATCAACAGTGCTGGCCGTGCGCGGGCGCTATACCGACATTGGCAATGGCTACAACACCGTAGATGCGGCTATCTATGGCGTGCCGTATCCGACTGACGACGAGCGCACCAAGGCCGTCGAGAACCAGGCGGTGCAGCGGCATAACCACATCTCTCGGCTCCAGAAGCTGGCTTATATCCGTGCCAATGCGCCGCGCGTCCGTGTCGTGGCGCATTATGAGCCCGCTCGTGAAGTGCCGTACCGCCGCTTTCTGCGGATCCATTATCCGCCGAAGCTGACAGAAGCCGTGATTGAGATCATCGGGCGCCCGACGCTCTCGCTGCGAAACCTGACCTATGAATTTGAGGGGATCGTGGTTCCCGCGAGCCTCTATGCTTTTAATGCTGCGACCGAGGAAGGACAGCCGGGCGCGAATGTTATTCCGGTTGAGCGTGAAGATGTGCCTGTCCCGGTGGACTTTGAGGTCTCGATCCAGCGTGAAGACGTTGGTGGCGGCTCCATGGCAGCCTTTGGTGAGGCGTCGTTCACCTTCCAGAGCGAGACATTCCTCTATGAGCTCGAATGGCAAAAGACCTCCGGCGGCGAGATACAGAGCAGGCAGGGCATCGCTGGGGAAACCACAGTCCGTAGCCTCTACCTTGCTGATGGAGTGGAATACCGATTCCGGGCGAGAACATGGTCGGCCGGAACGCCGTCGGCATGGACTGGCTATCTGACGCGAACTGCAACGGCTGACGCGACCCCGCCGGGAATCGTAACAGCAGTGTCAGCAACTGGCGGGGCAGGGGCCGTCACCTTCAACTGGACCGCTCCAAATTCGGCCAACTATGTTGGTGCCCGGCTCTACCTCAACACCTCCAATACCATGACCGGCGCAACGCTGGTCGGCGTGGAATATGGGGCTCCAAATACGGTCGATGACCGCACGATCTCAGGAATCCCGTCCGGCACAGTCTATGGATTTATCGCCTCGATAAATGGGTCTGGCATTCAAGCCACTCCGCAGCCGACCGGCGCGATCACCGTCACCTGACACCGCCAAACATCAATAAAACCCAGCCCTGCGCAATGCGCGGGGTTTTTCTTTATGGAGCACCGCAATGGCGCTGACCCCGCGTTCTGTCTATCGCTATTACGAGGTTGATGGCGTTCCTTCATCCGGCAAACGCAGGCCAAAGAAGGCGGAGATTATCCAGCTTCTCGAGCAGATGCAGGGATCAGCAAGCGCTCCTGCAGTTGTTCGCCAAACGAGAGCCGAACTAGATGCTGTGACGCCAGCTTCAGAAACCTATGGCGGCATGGTTTTGAACGACCCCAACCCTGCCAACAACGGCTATTATAGCCGCGATGGTGGAGTATGGGTGTTTGGGCGAGGCTTCCCTGATACCTTTGCGCGTGTGGTATTGTCAGGCTCTGGCACGGTTCAGACTGGCATTGTGCATGCTGGCGTCAATCCTGCATCCATCGAAGTGTTCTTCGCCAAGGTCGCCACGCCGAACACCGGAGTAATGACGCTCTCGATCTCAGGCGAAACACCCAAGCCTGTCGTGAACCTCGCTGGCAATCCTCTCTCTGCCGGAGAGTGGACCGGCATGGTGATGTTCTATCTGAACGATGACGGGCAGTATCAGCTTTTGATCGATGCGGGAGCGGCTGCCAGTGCGGCGCAGAGCGCGAGCGAAGCCGCCGACCAGAAAGCCTACGCTGAGGAATGGGCACAGTCCGACGACCCGATCAGCGCCGAGGCAGGCGGTGACGGCTCGACCGACCGATCGGCGAAATATTGGGCCGGGCAGGCGGGCGGAATTGCGGTGCCAGACGGGTCGATCACTGCTGCTAAGTTGACAGACGATCCCTCTGGCCTTGAGGCTATCCAAGATAAGCTCGGGATTATGCCGAATGCATTTCCCGCAAGCATTGCCGAATTGCAGGGGCTGGATGGGTCGGCGGTAGCCTGCGCTCGCTTGCTGGACAATCTTCGGTTCGGCGACTTTGTCTGGGATGCATCGGACGTCTCGGGCGAAGTCACGCTCGACCCTGAGCAGATCATCTGGGTCGCGCCGACATCCGATACGACAGGCGCAAGCGGCGCTTGGGTTCGCCAGTTCATTGGGGCGATCAACACGCGATGGGCCGGCGCTGTCGGCGACGCAGACAGGATGGCCGGAACTGGGACCGATGATGCTGGAGCAATTCAGGCCGCGCTCGATCTTGGGCGGGCCATGGGGCTGACGGTCGAGCATGAGCCGCTGTCCATCTGCGAGAGCGCTATCCGCGTCCGCAATCAGAAATTCATTGGGCTCCACGATAGTTCTGGCATCCTGATCAAAGGCGACCACGACGGCATCGTTCTCACCGGCTTGGGCGACAGTTCAACCAACGACTACCGCACGCAGATCCGAGGGCTCGAAATCCGGGCTGACGGAACCCAAACTGCGGGTAAGGCCGGCATTCGCTGCGGGGACAAGACCCAGACCGGAGCGGATCGCATTTGCGCCCATTTCATTGTCGACAACATTAATTTCGTCACTCTCAACAACAGCACAAACACTCTATCGGACGGCATCGTGTTCGAGCAGGACGGTAGTGATGCCTTCGCCTACATTGGCCAAATTGGCAACATTAACATTGTTCGATGGGCTCACCCATTTTACGGAATCCGACAGGTCAATAACATCGTCTTCAACGGATGGCGGCAGAGCCGATGCACGCGACCATTCAAGATCGGCGATGTAAAAGCCTGTGTTCTCATGGGATTTGAGAGTGGATCGAACGACCATCGTGCGATGGACATCCACGATTGCTACGGCTTCACGATCATCGAGCCCTACTGTGAGAACAACGTGCGAGAGGATTTGCAGGTTGTCCCTTCAAAGTATGACATCCTGATCGACGCCCGCGTATCGGCAGGCGGCTACCAGGACGCGACGGTTGGAAGCCTCCGCATCATCGGCGGGTGGTTCACAAAGGGGTCTAACGGTAATTCGATCGCTGCAATCAGGTGGGCGCAAGGGCCTGGGGTAGTGGTCGATGGAGCCTATATCACTGACTATCCGACTTACAGCGTTCACGTTACGGACAGCGCCAACAACAAGGGGCGCATTCTCAACCTGAACACCTCTATCGCAACATCGATCGGCGCATCGGCCCAAGTTGTCGTCGGGTACTAAGTGCGTGTCTACCGGAAATCGCAGTAGGCACCCAATTCCCTGCTGATCTCGGGTGAGAGCTGATAATCCATAGAAAGGTCATCAGAAAGGAGCCCCGCACCCAAACACTGACCGATTTCGTAGGGTGACACGAGTGATGGCGCGGCCATTGCGATGAGTTGCCAGATGGCGAATGCGGCGATGATTGCGATGCCGAGGCCGTGCTTGCGGATGATGCCAGAATAAGAGTTCATTCTCGACCCGTTTAGGTAGCAGCCAAGGTTGGCACTAGCCCATATCTTGAAACTGCGCAATGTGATTGACGTCCAGAAGCGTTTCCCAGCAATGTAACGCCATGCTGTTTTACGCCGGATTCGAGATATTTCTTTTTGCCTTTGCGGTTCTGGCGTGGAAGCTCGATGGCGATTGGCGTGCCGTTCTTCCGTCCCGCGTGGTAATATGGGTGGTGATCCTGTTCCGGTTCCAAACCGGGTATGACTGGCCGTTCTACGAACAGCTTCACAATCATCTGGTCTATGCGCCCGACGAACCGTTCCGCAGGTTTGTGGAGCCGGGATTCTATGCGTTCAACTGGCTGATCGCACGAATGACCGATAACGTGATGCCCGTTTATTGGATCGTGTCGGCGTTCGTGCTTTTGTCGTTCACGCTCCTGGAGCGACTGTTTGATAGGAAGTTCATCGGCCTGTTCTGGGCCGTGGTGGTCAACTTCCTGCTGTATTCGGTGTTCTTCTCGGTCGTGCGGCAGAGTGCATCTCTGGCGTTTGTGCTGATCGGCGTTTATCTGCTGACAAAGGGCAGGTGGAAAGCTGCGCTGCTGCCGTTCATTCTGGCCCCGCTATTCCACGTTTTTGGGGCCGCGTATGTCGGTCTGGCGCTGCTGGGATATGTAGTGGCCCGCTGGTCGGTGTGGAAGGCACTCGCGGCGTTTGTCGGACTTGCCATTCTCGGGCGCATTGCATGGCAGCTTGCCCCGTATCTGCCACCAATCGGCCCGATCTACCAGATCGCGCTTTACGTCCAACGCCCGCCCGCGCTCGATCCCGAAACGCTCTTCGTTTTTGTCTTGTGCGTTGGCGTTGTGGTTGCCCTCAACCTATCGCCGCGCATTAGCTTCAAGAGTTCGGTGCTGGCCAGCATTGCGACGGTGACAGCGATTGCGATGGTTGCTCTGATCGATGTGGAAGTAATTCGCAACCGGCTTCTCTATCTATTGGCTCCGTGCTCCATTGCGGCTGCATTCGCGTTGGAGCCGAAATTCAAGGTGCAATGGCCCGCCATAGCGGTTGCCGGTTTATCGGCTCTGAGCGCTGTCTACTACGTGACATGGCTCGGGCGGCAGACCAGCTTCATGCTGGTTCCGTATCAAAGCGCGCTGTTCATTGACGAGGATGAGGCCCTGGAAGTTCGCGCCAGGAGGCTGGAAAGCATGTGTGGTGCGAGAAGTGAGCGCGATGAGGGGGGTGATATTCCAGAAAAAGGAGACAGTGAAAGCATTGTTCCTGGTATCTGTGATGGGATCGAGCGGGGTCTTCCTAGTCCCGCCCGGCCCGCACCATCGCCATCACAATGAACGCCAGTGTCCCGCCGAGCATCATTCCGACGCCAAGCCCAACCACAAAGCTGAATAGGTCCATCTGATCCTATACCTTTGATCGCCGCCAGCCAGCCGCGCGAGCCTCTGCCTCCGAGCAGAACCAGCGCTCGCCATGCGAAGACTGGATCACGGTGTCATTGTAATATTTCTGGCCGGGCACGTGGTAGATGCGCTCGCCTTTGGTACTCACATTGCCCTTGATGTTGCAGCCGCCAGATTGAGCCGCTGCGCCGCTAATACCAAGCACTGCTGTTACGGCTGCCGCGCTAAGCCATCCGGTCAGTATCATTTTCAGTTTCATGTGCTGTCCCCCAATTCGTCTCGCATTGGGCAGGACTTACTTCTCCACGTCAACTACAGGAGGCCAATATGGCCAATACCGGCAAGGTCTATAAGACCTGGCAGCAATTCCCCATGTCCGAGCGTTTGATCTTAGTCGAATAGAAACTGGAGGCCCTGCCTTGGATTTGAACCAAGGGTGCCGGGAGTTGCAATCCCGTGCGTAACGCTCCGCCACAGGGCCATGGGTAGGATTAATACGCAGCGAAGGCTGACTGCTGCATCCCTCGTTTTGGGGATGAATTACGATTTGCTCGCCTTGCCACTGGTTGGACGACTACCGATCGTTTCCAGGCTGGCCAAAGACGGTCTTTGAATACAACCTCACCATATTTGGTGGCGAAGCTGGGGATTGCCAATAAACGCGCGCGACCAGGTGTTTGGGTTGCCCGCTTCGGAAAACGTCCATGCCCAGCACCTTTCGTCCGGCGTCTTCGGGCGATGATGCCTCGACCTTCTGCTCGGGCGTTATGAGGTCGGTGCGCAGATCAATAACGCGAAACTCAGCCATGCCTTGCTCTCCTTGAGAGGGGACTATGGGCGGCTGGTCTTTACATTTCTTCAACATCGATAGGAGGCCAGCATGGCCAACACCGGCAAGGTCTTTGCCACCTGGCAGCACTTCCCCATGTCCGAATGGCGCTGGCCGAATTTCACCCCACAGGAAATCGCCAGCAAGGGCGAAGGCGAGCTGCTGATCGACGCGGACGCTATGGATAAGCTCCAGAAGCTCCGCAACATCCTCGGCAAGCCGCTGGTCGTTACGAGCGCATACCGTTCGGCCGCTCACAATACCAAGGTAGGCGGCGCGAAGAACAGCCAGCACCGACTGGGCAAGGCCTTCGATATCGTGATGGCCAACCACGACCCCGCCCATTTCGAGAGCGCGGCAAAGGCCGTTGGTTTCACCGGCATCGGTCATTATCCGAAGTCTGGCTTCATGCACATTGACACCGGCCCGGCCCGCCGCTGGAACGATGGCAGCGACTTTCCGAAGGCTGCAACAGCCACGCCGAACTTTCAGCCGGAGCCTAAGCGCGAGACGATCAAGGACATCATCACCAAGCCCGAGGTGCTGACCGGCGCCGGCGGCGTTCTGACCGGGGCAGGGGCTATCTCCCAAGGTTCGGGTCCGGTGCAATTCGCCCTGGGCATTGTGCTGGTCCTTGTCGTCTGCGCATTCATCGCATGGATGGTCAGCAAGGCGCTCTCAGGGCCGAAAGAGGTCTGATCCATGCTCTCCAAGTTCAAGACGTTCGCGGCCCTTTGCGGGGCCTTTTTTGTGGCCGTGGTAATTGCGTTCCTGAAGGGGCGCAAGGCCGGGGTCGACCATATCGAGGCGGAGCAGTCAGCCCGCCGCGTTCAATCCATGAAAGACCGAAGGGCGGTTGACGATGACGTTCAAAACCTTGGTAGCAATGACGTTGACACTGGTCTTGCTCGCTGGATGCGCGACGACGAGCGGTGATTTCTGCGACGCCGCATCGCCCATCCGGCCATCAATTCAGGATCAGATGACGGGCGGTACAAAGCGCCAAATACTTGCTCACAACGAATACGGCGCTCGCGCCTGCCGGTGGAATTGACCCATGACCGACCCCATCCAGACATTCTTCGGCATCAAGGTCACAACCTTGGCCGCGTCCTTCATTATGGCCCTGCTGGCGGTGCTGCTCGACATTAGGCGGCACAGCTTTGTCACAGGCGTGCTCGCGGTGATCTGCGGCATGGCGGTTGCTGTTCTGGCGACCGATCCAATCGTGGCCAACCTCAACCTCCCTGGCGACTGGTCACATGCCGTTGCAGGGGTGCTGGGCATCTCTGGCCGGAACCTTGTGATTTGGGTGGGGCTGGTCAGCAAAGACCCACTGGCAGCGTGGAACCGCTGGCGTGGCAAGGAGCCGAAGAAGGACGCCTAGTAGATGGCGGTCTATGCGGGCGAAACACTTGTGAACGCGATCCGTCACTGGTTACGCATTCCTTAGCTTGTTCTCTTTCTGTTCTGATTATAAGACTCGGAACCTTGCGACATAGCGAGGTTCAAAATGTCAGGCATGGGCCACAATCACGAAGCCCCATATACGGTAGAGCAGGCCACTCTTCTCACCTTGCTTCAGAACAAGGGTTTTTGGGCACCGAGCTTCGGTACAAGGAATGAAAAGCTCGCATGGCTGGAGCAGAATCGTTGGCGCGTCGATCCGGACGCCAAGCGACCAGAGCCCAGTGGTAACTGATTGCCACAGGGTTCATCATGTCCATGACGCCGAGCCGTCGCGTGGTCGAAAGCCTTACGATTGCGGATATAGCGATAGATGGCAGGCTATTCGTGGTTCGGTGCAATTACTGCCGCCGCACAACCTATTTCCTCGCCTCTGATCTGGCTAAGTTCTACGGGGAAAAGAAGCTCGTCAAAGACCTGTTTCACCGGTGCTCTAAGTGCGGGCAATTCGAGTTCATGCATGTCGGCCATCGGTTCCCCGATTTTGACGATGATGGCGCCCTGACCATCCGGCGGCCGCGCCAGATATGGCAGTGGAAAGACGAAATCTACTGGAAGGACGGCAAGCCGCCCAATATCGGCAAGGACGGGAAAATTCGCACTAAAGAGAGTTGATCAGCGGCTTCTTGGTGTCCGTGCCGTCATATCGGGAATTGTTGACTGCGCGGTCGACGCGGAAAAACTCAAGCTGTCCGTCGATCTGTGCGTCGAGCAGCAATGCCTTGGCATCTGAGCCTTGGATGCCTGTATCAAGCCAGGTCGAATAAGCCTCTGGCGGCAGGATCACCGGCATGCGGTTGTGAATATGGGCGATATGCTCGACCGCGGGCGCCGTGATGATCGTGCAGCTGGTGACACCCAGATTGTCATTGTGCGCCCATATCCCGGCAAAGCTGAAGGGCTTTCCTTCGGGCAGTTGTAACAACCACGGGTCTTTCTTTCCGTCTTCCTCATTGGCTATCCACTCGAAATAGCCGTCTGCCGGAATCAGGCAGCGCCGCGACTTGAAGCCATCTCGAAATGCCGGTGAGGAATCGACTGTTTCGATCCGAGCATTGAACATTGCGGCCTTTGGCAATTCCTTCGCCCAATGCGGCACCAGCCACCAGCGGCCCCGGTTGAGCTCTATGTTCCCGGCCTTGTCTAGATGGGCGAAATCCACGTCCTGAGTTGGCGCTATGTTGAAGCGCGGCTGCGAGTTGGTCTTTGCAGGGCCGGGATTGTGGATCGAATAGAGCGCGTGAAGCTCTGCCCATGTCATTTCGTTGGTGAAGCGTCCGCACATTACAAACCCTCCTGATCTGCAAGGGTGCCCCACTCGGGGCGCCAAATTCCGGCTTCGTTGAGCATGATAGCGACGCCGGTATATCCCATCAGTTCCACAAGAGCGTCCGCGCGTCGCAGTGCATCGAGAACGGGGAAGGGGCCCATTTCGCTCCCGGCCTCATAGACGCCATTGGCCGTGACCTGAGCGCACCAGTAGATGCTGGCGCTTGGCTCGACATATGAAAGACCAGAAACAAGCATGTCGACGCTGGTCCCGGCGATGCCTACCATTATGCTGCTTAAGGAAATTTCATCTGCATTGGTGGTCCAGCGATAGACGCGCCGACGCTGAATGTCGGCAAGCTGCTGGTCGAGGCTCTCAAGCAATCGCCTCGATTCCTGTTCGGAATTTTCACTGTTCGGTACGCGCGCCATGGCGGGCATAATGGCATGCGATTCTCCCTCCCGCTACAGATTGCTACAGAACACTATGCCTACTGAATACCGCATCTCTGGTCACGATATTGGCGAAGGCGCACAGAAGCGCACACCGAAAGCCGCCGTCCATATTTGCGAGGTCTGTGGTTTCGAGGGAGCGCCGTTTGGCGTGCTTCGAGGCGACACAACGCTGAGCTATTGCGGTTATGAGGTCGGACAGCCGAAGTGCGTCGGGAAGGGCAAGGCGGCACAACCGCAGCCGGTAGCGCCATCCGCGCCTTGGTAGAATGTGCGTGGGCTAGCCTTCTTCTCCTATAGGGTAAGAAGGGCGAACACAAAAAAGGCTAACCCGAAAATGGTTAGCCAAAAAACCGAGCTAAGTGATTGATTTGATTGTGCCTCAGAAGGGCGGTGGTGGAGGGGACTGGATTCGAACCAGTGTAGCCTGAGGCGTCAGATTTACAGTCTGATGGATTTAACCACTCTCCCACCCCTCCACATTTTTCCGGGTAGGAAACGAACGCGCTTTGTGTTCGTCGGGGCGGTTTATGGTGGGCTGTCGCAAAGGTGTCAACTCCCTTGCGCATATCTCCCGCAAGAAATTGTTCAATCAGCTGTTTTTATGCTGGCCGTCCACAGCGCGCCCTTGCCATGTCGGCGGCAATCTTGCTAAGCGAGGCCATGGCATCGCCTTCGGGCGGGTATAGCTCAATGGTAGAGCAGCAGCCTTCCAAGCTGAATACGCGGGTTCGATTCCCGCTACCCGCTCCAGCTTCCCAAACGATCCAATTAACTATACGCCTGAAAACGCTGAGTTTTCTTGTGTCTTGGCAGTTGCGTTTCCAGCTTCGTCGCTCAATCTGTGCTACAGAGTGTGCCTCAAACTGCGCTACACGCGCTCGCGATGGAGGGGGAGCTGGCTAGGCTTGGTGATATTGACCGCTATCTTAAACGCCGAGGCCACAGTTGGGTCTACTACCGGCGCGTACCCACCGCTTTGGCAGCATTGGACCCGCGCGCGCCGTTTATCAGGCACGCCTTGGGCACCCGTGACCTTGCCATAGCGCGAAGGGCTCGAGATCTTCTGGCGGCAGCAGATGACGAACTGTGGGCATCCCTCACGCTTGGCGAAAACGTTGACCGCTCCAGAAGTCGTTACGCGGCCGCCGTTAAGCGCGTCAAAGCCATGGGATTTGGCTATACTCCTGCGGAAGAGCTCGGTCGATCCGCTTCCTGGGACGAGCTTTCCAGCCGGATGGAGGCAATCCTACGCCCAAATACTCCACGCGATGTGGAGCAGGCTATACTTGGCACCGTAACGCCACCCCAAGACCGGTTCGAAGACGCACTCAGGATTTATGTCGAGGGCCCGGGCAAGCTCGTGCTTGCGAACAAGAGCCCCAACCAGCTCCGCATATGGAAAAATATCCCCAAGCGAGCGATCGGGCGCTTTGTTGAAGTGGTGGGCGACAAGGCACTCGTTGATATACGCCGAGAAGATGCAGTCAAATTTTATCGGTTCTGGCTCAACCGCATCATGCCGGACGATGATGCTGAGCCAATGCATCCGAGCTCTGGCAATCGGGAGATTGGCGAGCTTCGGAAACTTTATCGCGAGTACTTCTCCTTTGAGCATAACGATAAGGAGCGTTTGAATCCGTTCATTGGGCTTGGCTTCCCCGAGGACGGCTCCGATACGCGACCGCCTTTCCCGATTGTCTGGATTAGGGAGAAGTTCCTGACCGCGGGCCCCCTTGTCGGGTTGAACGCAGAAGCGAGAGGCGTTCTGCTTGCCATGATCGAAACCGGATGCCGTCCGTCTGAGATCTGCAACCTGACTCCCGGCGCCATTGTCCTTGATGCTGAGGTGCCTTACATCTCCGTTCGCCCGCGACGTGCAACTGACAGGAAGAACAAAGAGGTAAAACAGTTCGGGCCACACGAGGTAAAGAGCGCGGCCTCGATACGAACTATCCCGCTGGTTGGTGTTGCCCTTAAGGTCTTCGAGCGCTTCCCCGAGGGGTTCCCTCGATATATGGACAAGACCGGCACAGCCTCCCAGACAATCAACACATACTTGGAAGAGAATGGGCTGCTGCCCACCCAAGAACATACGCTTTATGGTCTGCGTCACACTTTTGAAGATCGGATGAAGCGCGCCGAAATCGATTATGAGGTGCGTATGGGTCTATTCGGGCACACAGTGTCTCGTCCAACTTACGGGGCAGGTGGAGGGCTTGTTTGGCAGAGAGACTTGCTGGCCGCCATGGCTTTGGACTTCGACCAAGAAGTGATCTGATATCAGCCGAGAGAGGTATTGGCCTACCGCTTGCGCAAAAATGACGGATCCAAGGTAGCTCGCTGGCGAATACCCTCGAGTATTCGATTCTTGCCAGGCTCGTTTTGTATTTTGCTATGCTCAAGCAAGCGGAGCCAAACGTCATCGGAATCGTCCTGGTATCCGCTCGCGATCGCCGACTCTATCTCGGGAAACTCTGTGCTGAGCTCTGTGAGCTTCTTTAGCAAAACTCGCTGTGTCTTTTCGCTATTCTCAAACAGCAATTTCTCGACGCTTCTTGCCCTGTCAACGGCCTCGCCCGTAAGCGCTTTGAGCCCATCCACTTTGATTGCGAATACCTGAAGGCCCCATTTCCTATTCAGCGTCAAGAGCGCCGCTGCGATGAATGGATCGCAATCGAGCAGCACGTCCACGTCTGCGACCAACAGCGAGAAATTTTTGGCCCCGACCGTGCGTGACAGCCCTGCGAACGTCCGCCTGTCCAAAATGCTGCTTTCGCGGAAAACGCGAATGTAACCGGAATGGTCCCTAAACACGGCTCTGCTGCCGACATAATCGTCGTCATAGTAGATCTGCTTTATTGTGGGAGTTCTCTCGTCAATTTTGCCCGCGATGAGCTTAATCGCCCGTAGGTCTTCATCGTCTTTACTACTGATACCCCGTGGCACCTGATAGCAGACGACCGGTCCAAGCATTCCCATCGGCGTTTCCCATAGCTGCGACCAAATCAAGCATGGGACGATTAATAAAACTTGAGCCATTTTTCCTTCGGTGGGCCGAGTTTTTCGATCACGGCCTTGGATAGCGTTCTCGACGTTGCCAATCGTTGAGGGTCCGGGATGCTCCCGCCAAAAGCTAAAGCCCGCTCAGTTCAGCAATGCGAGCTCTATCTCGAACGCCTGACCGCAATGATGCGGCGAGCGGGGGCAGTCGAGGCCCGCAGGCTTCTGCCGTTGGCGGTGCGCCTCAAGAAAGAATTAGCCCACGCAAAGGCGGAAGAGGAGTTGCTGCAAGAGATCCTTGGTGTGTCGGCAGATCGGCCAGCGGGAGAAAACGACAGGGAGCCGGAGCATGACTGACGCGCCGCTGCTCCTAATCAAGCCCACTGACGCTACCCGTAAATCTGTAGCGACGCGTGTCTTTCAGCTCGCGCTCGACGCCCGAACTGAACTGGACTCCGGTATCAACCGCAAACTGAACGCCCTCCAAAAAGACAGTCAATGCTCTGCAGCCGAGGCTGCGACATGACAATTTTTGCATACACCCACAGCCAGGCTATCAAGACCAAACAGCGTCTCAAAGATCTCGAGCGCCACGGGCTGCGCTTGGACCGATTGGCGCGAGAAAACCTGAGATCGGGCGCCGTTGCAGGAGCTGGTCTAGATTGGCCAAACTATGATGGCCGCCGGCTAACCAAGGCATACGCCGATTTCAAGAAGCGCAACGATGTGGATCCGCGAAAAGGAGCTCAGCTTCTTCATACCATTGGAATTGGCGTTTCGCCCAGTTGGATAAGGGAAACCGGCGACCTCCATGACCCCGCCAACCCTCGAAACGTCCAAGTCTTCGATGCAGCTATCGCGTGGGTCAAAAGTTTTGCTGGCGACGATGCGATTGTCAGCGCTCGGATGGATCTGGACGAGGAGGGCGGTGGTTGGGTGGACGTGTACTTCGCGCCGATCCGGCAGCAGAAATACAAAGGCCGAACGCAAACGAAATCAATTATTTCAGTCAACATGTGCTTGGAGGAAACTGCAGTCAGCTTGGGCTATCCAAAAGGATCTCACTACACTGCTCTGAACACTGGCTGGGCCAAATTCGCCCAGCAGCATCTCGACCCAGCCATTGAGCGTGGAAGGCCACGAAGCGACACCGGCAAGGAGCATCTCACCCCTCGGCAGTACAAGGCTGAAAAAAGGGCTGAGAAGAAAGCCGCAGATGCTGCCGCAGCCGAGCAGAAGGCCATTGAGCAGAAGTCGGTGCTGGAGGCAGCAACGGTCGCTGTCGAAGAAGAGCGCAAAGAACTGAACCGCTCCTTCGAAGACACCACAAAGACCCTAATGGAAATATTTACGGATCCCAATCTCGATAACCTTGAGCCGAAACCTGCAGTGGGTACCTGGAAGGCCCCGCAGTCCCTCGTTTCGAGGGCGAACAAGTTGGGGCCATTGAAAAGCACTGTCCTCAAAGTTCTGGATGCGCTTGCTGCTAAGATGGCTGAAATCAGGGTTCGCCTGGACGCCATTTTGAAGCGAGAGCAGCAGTTGGATCAGGTCATCGGAGAGTTGGTGGAGATGAAAGACCGCCTCAAGGCAGAGGATGCCGAAGTCGTCGACAGGGCGCGAGCGCTGGTCCGTTCAGCCGAGGACCATACCGCTATGGACGATCCGTCGCCCCAGTAATTGACGAAGCGTTTGCATTCACCGGCGATAAAATGGATTAGTGGCAGCATATTGAATGCAATTTCCAAGGGCTGGGGGGCGCTTGTCAGTAAATTTTGGACATCTGAGCCAGATAAGCCCTGAACTACATCGCCTCGGCACGTTGGCAGAACGCTTCTTCGCGGAAGATGCCAATACCTCCCTGATCAAAAGCCGCCAATTCGGCGAGTATATGGTCAAGGAAATCGCTGCTTTGTCTGGCGTTTATGACGCCGAGCGGCGCGAAACAACGAATGACCTGATCCGTCGGCTGGTGACGCAACAAGTCCTCCCGCGTGAAGTGGCAGACATTTTCCACGCAGTTCGGCGAAGTGGAAATGAAGCCAGTCACGGTTTTGGCGGCTCAGTTGCGGACGCTCTTGCTGCCCTGAAGTTCTGTCGTGCCCTCGGCGTCTGGTACCGCCGCACCTATGGTCGCGATCCGAATTTTAAACCCGGCCCCTTTGTGCCACCCAAAGCCACGCCAGACCTGGACAATGATACGCATATAGAGCTTGAGGCGCTGAGGCTCCAGGTGCAGCAGTCCGAGGACAAGCTTGCAGCCGCTAACGCAACCGCTGATGAATTGGCCAAAGCCCGAGCGGCGGCCGAGGAACTGGCCAGACAGGCGGCAGAGGACAGTGCGGTTTGGGAAAAGACCGCTGTCGAGCTCGAAGCCAACCAGGCGGTGCTAGCTAGCAAGCTTGCTCAACTGCAGAGACAGGCAGAAAGCCAGCCTGAGCAGGTGCAGTTGGAGTTCAAGCAAGCCGGCCTCCAGGCCGCGAGCCGCTTGGAGCTTGATGAACGCCAGACGCGCCGACTGATCGATGTGCAGCTTGCAGATGCTGGCTGGGAGGCCGACAGCGATAGTCTGACCTACCAGAAAGGCGCTCGTCCGGTGGAAGGACGCAATCTGGCAATTGCCGAGTGGCCCTCTGAAGGTGGACGGGCGGACTACGCGCTCTTCATCGGCTTCCATTGTGTCGGGATCATCGAGGCCAAGCGCGAGAGCGTCGATGTTCCGTCCACCCTGCAGCAGGCGGAGCGCTATGCTCGCACAATTGTTCTGACCTCAGATGAGAGCCACCCGGACGGCCCTTGGAAGTACGGCCTGGATGTCCCCTACCGCGTGCCCTTCGTCTTCGCCACGAATGGCCGCCCCCATGTGCGCCAGTGGCTGACCAAGTCGGGCATCTGGTACCGGGATGTTAGGCGGGAGACGAACCACGCTATCGCGATGACGAGCTGGTTCTCGCCAAAAGACCTCATCGACAAGCTCGACACCGATGTCGACGCCGCAGCGCAAGGTCTTGCCGACGAAAGTTTCGGCAAAGGCAAGATGCGCCCCTATCAGGAAGAGGCCATCGCAGCGATCGAGGATGCCGTGGTTGCCGGCCAGCGCGACATCCTTGTCTCCATGGCCACCGGCACCGGTAAGACGCGCACGGCCATAGCGTTGATGTATCGCCTCCTAAAGCACAAGCGTTTTCGCCGCATCCTCTTTCTCGTTGACCGAAAGGCGCTGGGCAAACAGACGAGCGACGCCTTGGAGACCACCGAGATTGAGGGCATGCTGAACTTCGCCCAAATCTATAAAGTTGCGGGGCTGGAGCAGAAGTTGCCTGAAGACGAGGACCAGGTGCAGGTCGCAACGGTGCAGTCGCTCATTGCCCGAATTCTGAACGAACCGGACCCGGCCAAGCGCCCGACGCCAGGCACCTTCGACTGCATCATCGTGGACGAGGCTCACCGGGGCTACACCCTGGACGCGGAGTTGCGTGAGAGCGACATCGGCTTCCGCAACATCGACGATTACCAGTCAGCGTATCGTCAGGTCCTCGATTACTTCGATGCCGTCAAGGTGGCATTGACGGCAACGCCCGCGCTGCACACCCGCGAGATTTTCGGGCATCCCGTCTTCCACTATGGCTACCGCCAGGCCGTCGTTGAGGGCTATCTCAACGATCACCTTCCGCCCAGGCGCATTACGACGGCACTGTCGGAGGCCGGCATTCATTTTGAGGGCGGTGAAGAAGTCGAGATCATCGACCGCCAGACGGGTCAGATCGATCTTTTCGAGCTGCCAGATGAAGTCACGCTCGATTACGACCTCGCCGACTTCAACAAGCGTGTCTATTCGGAAGCCTTCAACCGGATCGTCTGTCGCGCGATCGCGATTGAAATCTCGCCGTCGAAGCCGGGCAAGACGTTAGTCTTTGCCGCTCGGGATGCCCATGCCGACGATATTGTGCGCCTGCTAATCGAGGAGCTGCAGGAAGAGTACGGTAAGGAGGCGGTGCCGCATGGCATGGTGGTGAAAATCACCGGCAACGTCGACAAGGCCGACGACCTTATCCTGAAGTTCAAAAACGACCCCTATCCCAAATATGTCGTCACCGTTGATCTGCTCACCACCGGCGTCGATGTCCCCTCGATCTGCAATCTCGTCTTTGTTCGTCGGGTGAAGAGCCGCATCCTCTACGACCAGATGATTGGCCGCGCCACGCGACTTTGCCCGGAGATTGCCAAAGAGCATTTCCGCATCTTTGACGCTGTTGATCTCTATGCGGAACTGCAGGACATGACGGACATGCGGCCCGTGGTCGTCAAGCCCGATATCTCGCTGGGTCAACTCGTCACCGATCTGCAGAAGGCCGATAGCGAGGAGGACAAGAGCTGGGTTGCTGGCCAGGTGATCGTGCGCATGCGCGCCCTGATGAAGCGGATGGATGACGAGACCCGTGAAATCTTCGAGCGCCAAACCGGCGAAAGCCCGGACATGGCCTTGCAGAGGCTCGCCACCCGCTCTGGTGCCCAGTTGCAGGATTGGCTTGCCGCCCATCCGCGCGTGGTCGAGCTGCTGGAGCGCCGCCCACTGCGCACCGACAAGAACGATGGCGTCGTCATCTCCAGCCATGAAGACGAACTGCTGCGCATCGAGGAGATTTTCGGCAGGAACACGACGCCGGAGGATTACATTACCGGCTTTGAGCGTTTCGTCCGCGAGAACATGAACCAATTGCCGGCACTCATCGCCGTTACCCAGCGGCCGCGCGATCTCACCCGCAAGGAATTGTCAGAACTGGCGGGGCTGCTGGATGAAAAGAACTATTCGGAAGCCATGCTGCGTGCCGCCTATGGCCGCGCGCGCAACGCGGATATCGCTGCCCATATCATCGGCTTCGTGCGCCAGGCGGCACTGGGCGATCCGTTGATCCCCTATGCCAGCCGCGTCGACAATGCGATCATCAAGATCGAGGCCTCGCGCCCTTGGACGGCCAAGCAGAAGGAATGGTTGCGGCGCATTGGCCGCGCGCTGAAAGACAAGCCGGTTGCGGATCCGACATTGCTCGACCAGGGCGTCTTTGCCGATAAGGGCGGGTTCAAGCGCATCTCCCAGGAGTTTGACGACGACCTCGACGAAGTGCTGCACGCCTTCAACGAGGCAATCTGGGCGCCTCCTGCGGCCTGATCGGCCTCGTGAGCATTGACGCCCCGCCATCACCCGTTAGAACCGCCAAGCCGATCCTGATCCTGAAAGACCACCTATGAACGCCAATGCCATCGTCCAGAAGCTCTGGCGCCTTTGCACTGTCCTGCGAAAGGACGGTATCACCTATCAGCAATATGTCACCGAGCTGACCTATCTGCTGTTCCTCAAGATGATGGCCGAGCGCAACCGCGAGACCGGTAGTCTGCCCAAGGGTATGCGCTGGGCCGATCTGGTCGCTGCCAATGGACTGGCAAAGCTTGAGCATTACCGTAACCTGCTGGTTACACTCGGTGCGACCAGCACCCGTCTTGGTCGTGATGATGAACTGGTTCTGCCGCCTGGTCAGAATGCCACGACTGAGGATCGCAAGCGCTATGCCGATTCCCGGCCGCTGCCGGACATGGTGCAGGAGATCTTCGACAATGCGTCGACCTTTATCCGTGAGCCGCAGAACCTGACGACCCTAGTCACCGCCATTGACGAGCTCGACTGGTTTTCCGATGAGCGCGATCAGTTCGGCGACCTCTACGAGGGCCTGCTGCAGAAAAATGCCGAGGAGACCAAACGCGGCGCCGGGCAGTATTTCACGCCACGTGTGCTGATCGAGCTGCTGGTCCGCCTCATGCAGCCGAAACCCGGCGAGGTGATCCAGGACCCTGCGGCCGGCACCGGCGGCTTCCTGATCGCTGCGGACCGCTACATGCGTGCTCGAACCGACAATTATTTCGACCTGTCCGCCAAGCAGCAGGATTTCCAAAAGCGCCAGGCTATTCACGGCATGGAAAACGTGCCCGGCACGCTGCGCCTGCTTTTGATGAACCTTTACCTACACGACATCGACAGCGATCATGTGCACCTCGGCGACACGCTCTCTGACAAGGGCAGGGGGCTTGGTCGCGCCAATCTCATCCTCACCAATCCGCCTTTCGGCCCGGCCGGCGGTACGCCGACGCGCGATGACCTCTCCGTCACGGCGAGCGTCTCGTCCTATCAGCTTCCCTTTGTCGAGCACTGCATCCGCGCGCTTGAGCCTGGTGGTCGCGCCGCCATTGTTGTGCCCGACAATGTGCTGTTTGAGGATGGACGCGGAAAGCAGTTGCGCCAGATGATGATGGACTGGTGCGATGTGCACACCATTCTGCGCCTGCCGACCGGCATTTTCTATGCGCAGGGCGTCAAGACCAATGTCATCTTTTTGACGCGCGGCAAGACCGAGAGTGCCAACACCAAATCCGTCTGGATCTACGACCTGCGCGCCCAGATGCCGAAATTCGGCAAGACCACGCCGCTGACGGAAGCCCATTTCGAAGGCTTCGAGCAGGCCTTCGGCGAACACCCATATGGCAAGGAGCGTGGCCCTGATGAAGGCGAATCCGGCCGCTGGCGGGAGTTTAAGCGCGAGGCCATCGCAGCCCGCGGCGACAATCTCGATATCGCTTGGCTGCGCGAGGCGGAGGAAGAGGCGGAAGAAGGCCTCATCGAACCCGACGACATCGCCGCCGCCATTTTGGGCCATTTGCAAGCCGCGACGCTGGAGATCGAGGCGCTGATGGCGGAGCTGGGCGATGACCTGCCGGAGGCGGAGGAATGAGTGTGGAGCCCCGCTGGCCTGCCCCGAGAGGATGGGACTGGACATCAATTGAAACCATCGCCGAGGTCACCGGAGGTGGAACGCCGTCTGCCAATGACCCGCTTAACTTCTCGGACGATGGGGGTATACCCTGGGTTACCCCCGCTGATCTCACGGGTTATGGAGACACTTACATTGCGCGCGGTAGACGAAATCTGTCTGATCGGGGCTATAAGAGCTCTTCGGCGAAGTTGCTTCCGGCTGGTGCGGTACTCTTCACGTCTCGCGCGCCCATTGGCTATTGCGCAATCGCTGCAAACCCGATTGCTACAAACCAAGGTTTTAAGAGCCTCACGCTGTTTGGCGGCATCTCTGGCGAGTTCACGCGCCATTACTTGAAATGGTCAAAGCCATATCTTGAGTCCCTGGCCAGTGGAACGACCTTCCTTGAGCTCTCTGGTTCAAAGTTGCAGCAAGTGCCATTTCCTTTGCCACCGCTGGCCGAGCAAAAGCGCATCGTGGCCAAGCTGGATGCACTGAACGCAAAATCCACCCGCGCCCGCACCGAACTCGCCCGCATCGAAACCCTCGTCTCCCGCTACAAGCAGGCCGTCCTCAGCAAGGCGTTCAGCGGGGAGTTGACATGGGAGTGGCGGAACCAAGGGGCGAAACTTGGCTCTTGGGAGACTATGCCGCTTAGCCAGCTTGTTTCTGATGGACCGTCTAATGGCTGGTCGCCCAAAGCCGACGGTAAAGCGGGAGGTCTGAAATCTCTGAAGTTGTCGGCAACTTCAAGCGGCCATCTGCGTCTCGATGACGATACGATCAAGTATCTCGACCAAACGATTCCGGATAACTCGAGATTTTGGCTGATGGACAATGATATCCTTATTCAGAGAGCAAATTCACTTGAACTTCTCGGCACGACGGTTCTTTTTGATGGTCCACCCCGGCAGTTTATTTTTCCTGATCTGATGATGCGGGTGAGGGCAAACCATACAAAGGTCATTCCCCGATATCTTGCGACCTATCTGAACAGCGATCCGGCCAGGTCATACTTCCGGGCAAGCGCTACTGGCACGGCCGGAAACATGCCCAAGATAAACGGCGCGACCGTTCGTGAAACACTGGTTCCCACCCCACCCATCGAAGAACAGCGCGAAATCGTCCGCCGCATCGAATCCGCGTTCGCCAAGATCGATCGGATGGCGAAAGAAGCTACGCGCGCCTTGGAGCTGGTTGGTCGGCTGGAAGAGGCGATCCTTTCCAAAGCCTTCCGCGGCGAACTGGTCCCCCAGGACGAAAACGACGAACCCGCCGAACACCTGCTCGCCCGCATCCGCGCCGAGCGGCAGGCGGTCCCGAAGGGCAGACGGGGGCGCGGGAGAGCTTCAACTGCAGAGAAGACGACCCGGAACCGGAGTGCAAGTGCGATGAGCAAATCCCGACAGGACGTCGAACCGAATCATCTTAGCCGACTGCTGAAGTCAACCGGGGGGAGGAAACCGGCGTCTGTGCTTTGGTTGCAAAGTGAAATGGATATTGATGAATTCTACAAACAGTTGCGTGCAGAAATGGATTCTGGCCAGATAATGGAGGGTCCGGAAAAGGGCGAACTGGTTTTGGCAAATGAGAATTGACCGCTTGCACATCAAGTCATTCAAGAACTTGACGGACATATGTGTCGATTTCGACGAGAGTGAATTATCCACTGTTATCATCGGCGAAAACGGCACGGGAAAATCGAACGTCATCGAAGTGCTGGCCACGATATTTCGAGATCTTGATCTTGGTCAGAACAGTGAGTTCGATTACGAAGTCGAATACAAGTGCAATGACTACCGGGTCCAGATCGAATGTGAGCGGCGCAGTCTCAGCTATGCGGTAGACGGGCAGAATATCTCGAAAACTGATTTCATGGCACGGCGAAACAAGCTTCTTCCTGCCCATGTGTTTGCATATTATTCCGGTGGAAGCCGTCGGCTAGAAGATGTTTTTCGAACTCATCAGTCACGGTACTATCGCCACGTCATTTCTGTTGACAGTGAGTATGATGACCGAGCTGGCGTTGACCTGCGTCGGCTATTCTATTGCAGAGTATCATACGGTCAGTTGGCGCTTCTCAGCTACTTTGCTTTTGGTCAGGACTCGGCAAAATCCTTCCTTAAACAAAATATGGGGATCGACGAGTTCGACAGCGCGCTTATCGTGCTGCGCAAACCGCGCTGGGCGGAAAAGCGACCTTCCGCAGCTCAATTGGAGCATGGCGACCTGCATTTCTGGCACTCAACCGGCCTCGTAAAAAGGCTTCTTGAGCGGTTGTGGGAGCACGCCCTTGCCCCAATCTCACACTCGAAGGCGGAAGCTGATGATTACAGAGTGAAACCTACGCCTGAGGAACAGAGATACCTTTTCATTCGTGATGAGGCGACACTCAGGAAAATTGCAGAACCGTTCGGCGATGAAGCGACTTTTTTTGCATTGCTCGAAACGCTAGAGATTTCCGACCTGGTTCGGGAAGTGCGCATCTGGGTTCGGAAGCCGGAAGTCAGCGGTGAGATCCCTTTTCATGAGATCAGCGATGGTGAAAAGCAGCTCCTGAGTGTCCTGGGGCTCATGCGCTTCACTGGTAAGGATGAGAGCCTCTTCCTGCTCGATGAGCCGGATACGCACCTCAATCCGGCTTGGAAATGGAATTACTTGCAGTTGATCAGAGCTGTGTTCCAACGGAATGCTGAAAGCCATCTGATTATGACCAGCCATGACCCGTTGACGATGGGAAGCTTGCTGGCCTCACAAGTTCAAGTCATGTCGCGCAACGAAAGCGGAGCTATTTCTGTCGCTCGGCCCGATATCGATCCGCGCGGCCTAGGCTTCACCAGCATACTAACGCAGATTTTCGGCCTCAAAACGACGCTCGATCCGAAGACACAGGGAGCGTTGGACGAACGGAACGAACTTCTACGCAAGGAAACAAGGACCGAGGCGGAACGGCATCGCCTCATTGAACTTTCTGAAAAACTGAAGCGCCTTGGGTTCGTCATTGAGGACCGGGAACCAGAGTACGAGCTCTTCTTGAGAGCGATGCATTCTATAAAGACCGATACGACAAAGACGCTGACGCCCGTCGAAATCGCAGAGCGCAATGAAGTCGCAAGGCGAATGCTGGAAGAAATCATGGCGAGGCGAGGAGCGCGCCAGTGATTTACATATTCCAGGACGCGTCGAAGATACCGCAAGCCTGGCTCGATAATGTCGCGCTTTTGCAAGAGGAGTTGGAGAAGCTCGACACCCACGACGAGCGAAAGGCTTTCATCAAGGCCCATAACGGCGTGTGGGGGGAGATCAAAGAAGAGCTGCTCGCGATGTCGCACGGAAAGTGCTGGTATTCAGAAGCGCCCGATGCTGTTTCGGACTGGCATGTTGATCACTTTCGTCCAAAAAGCCGTGCTCTGGATGAGGATAAAACAGTCCACGACGGATACACTTGGTTGGCGTTTGATTGGAAAAACTACCGCGTTGCAGGGAGCTTCCCAAACTCGCCCCACACGGATGACGACGGAAAAACTCGCGGAAAGTGGGACTTTTTTCCGCTCGCTCCCGGTTGTTTGAGAGCCTCCTGGGCCAATCGTGGTTGCGAGAACGAAATATGCCTTATCTTAGACCCAGCGAAGAAAACCGACCCCAAGCTTCTGACTTACGACGAAAATGGCCTGCCTCGACCTTCTGACCCCGGCAATGCTGTAGTGAAGAAGAAAGTTGAAACGACAGTTCATTTACTTTTTCTGGACAGTCCGAGGCTAGTGGCCGCCAGGAAAAAGAAGTGGCGTGACACATGCGATTGGATCGAGGAGTACCGAAACGCGGTACCGCCTATCCTCGAGCAGTGCACTCCTTTGGACTATGAGCGCTTCGAACGCCAAATGGACAAGCTGGTGGAACTTACCGGGCCGCAGGCTGAGTATGTGTCGACAGCTCGCGCGTGCCTTAGAGCTCATGATCTCGGACATCTGATCATGACACCAGAAGATGAGAAAGCTGCGTAAGACTATGAAGAGTGGCAACTAGGTTTCTGGATCGGATCTGAAATGACAGTGCCCGATTATCAAGCTCTGATGCTGCCCGTTCTTCGCCTCGCTGCAGAAGGCGAAACGCGTGTCGCCGACGTTGCCGATCTCATCGCCAATGATCTTGGTCTGACAGCAGAGGAGCGTGAGCAGATGCTGCCCAGTGGCCGTCAGCGGCTGCTGCACAATCGCATTCATTGGGCCAAGTTCTATATGAGCAAGGCCGGTTTGATTGCATCGCCTGCGCGTGGGCGGTTCGTCGCCACCGAAAAGGGCAGGGCGCTCCTCGCAGCGACGCCCCACAAGATCGACGTTGCCTTGCTTATGCGGGAGCCGCAATTTCGAGAGTTTTATCGGAACGAGCAAAGTCCTTCTGGCGCCGATGGCGAGGCTATCGAACCCGTTCGCACCGCACCTGCGGCGACGACGCCCGAGGAGCAGATCGACGCGGCCTATGCCTCTTTGACCGGCGCCTTGCGTGACGAGCTTCTTGAGCGGATCCTCGAAAACAGCCCTGCCTTTTTCGAGCAGCTTATCGTCGACCTGCTGGTGGCCATGGGGTATGGCGGCAGCCACAAAAACGCTGCGGCCCAATTGGGGCGCTCTGGCGATGGCGGCGTGGACGGTATTATCAACGAAGACCGGCTCGGCCTTGATCGCATCTATGTGCAGGCCAAGCGTTATGCGGCAGCCAATCAGGTTGGTCGTCCTGACGTCAATGGCTTCGTGGGAAGCCTGGTCGGCCTGGGTGCCAGCAAGGGCGTTTTCGTGACCACCTCAACCTTTAGCAAGCCGGCGCGGGACTATGTGAAACACTTGGCCCAACGCATCATCCTGATCGATGGACGGGAGCTTGCTGACCTTATGATCGAGCACCAGGTCGGTGTTCGGGGCTATCGCACAGTCGAATTCAAGCGGCTCGACGAGGACTTTTTCAACGAGGAGTGACCGGTTCGGAGGGCTCAGCTGACCTGCTCTTAGGTGCTCTTGGAGGTCTACAGGGAGCTGGGTATTCCGTGGCTATGTGACGTCCGGCTGACTCAATGCCTGGAGTTTGATTGACCTTGTTTCTGTTGGGGCGAAGTCAATGCCCCAACCCACGGGGCGTTGACCCCCTGGCGGGGGCCGCGCTGCTTCAACGCCCAGTGGGTCAGGTCAGCGATGAGGTGCCCGGTTTGCTTGATCGAGATTGGTAATCTTTATGCCCGAGACCGCCCCTCGCGCTGCAGCGCAGGGCGGTGAAGTCGCCTCCGGCTCCTCTCGGAGGCTAAGGTCTTCTGGGTTGCAAGAAGGTCGGCGGGCAGGGGCTAATCGAACCCAGGGACTTCCCCAAAGCGATAGAGGATTTCCCTTGGACCATTTACGCTGCCTGGAGGTACGCCGATGTGCTTCCAGGCAACTACGCCGGCATAGTCGCTGCGCACCATTGCTCGTGCCAGTTCCAGCGCCTGTTGCTCGCACTGCATTTCCTTGGGACCGGCGGACTGCACAAGCTTGTCGTCCTGGTCGCGCACAAACCCGATCACAAAGAACGCTTCCCTCAGGGTAAAGAACCAGTCCGGTTCAGGCGGTTCCGAGCTCTGAAAGGGGCTTTCGGTTTGCCGAAGCCGCTCTTTCTCTGCGCTCCACTCTCGCAACTGCTCACCGCTAATTGGACGAACTGGCAAGTGCGCCGGTGGCCATTCTCCTGGGAACATGGTCCGTTCTCTGACCAGGGCCGGATCACTTGCGCACTGGTCCAGTAACCGCTGGATCGCCGCATAGGCATTTGCCGGGCGCGCCGTATGGAGCGTTATCGTTTGACCCTCAGCTGGTCGTGGGACGTATCGAAAGGCGTGTCTCGCGTGCGCAGCGTCCATCTCCAGGATCACGTCTGCTACCTCGTGGCTTGCCCTGAGCCCTTTGCTGACCGCCATGAGGAGGAGCTCCTTCAATGAGTGCCGAACGCGTTGGTCCTTGAGCTCTTTTTCAGTAGTGCCCACTCGCTCGAGGAAGGATTTGAGCGCCAGCTCCGCTGCCATTGCGAAGAGGTGGTTCAGCGGCTCCCAAAAATCATCTGCCGTAGTCGAGCTCTTGTGCAGGACCCGTGCCGCGTCGAGGTAGCGGACGGCGACCGTCATGATGGCCTGATGCGCGTTGATTGCCATGGGTAGCCTCGACGAGTCCTTCGGATGCCATTTGCGGCAAGTACGCCAAGCCAACCCGAGGCTGGCTCTGACGCTGAGCGTGGCCAGCGGCACATATGTTCAGCAAGAACCCAAACAGACGCAAGAGGTGCCGGACGTGGCCGCAATTCATTAAGGACAGGCTGCCAAGCTCTGACGTGATTTGACGAAGGCCGCTCCACCAACGGCGCCGTTCATCCTTCGGTTGTGCGCGCCTCTACGAACGTTGCCGCGAGCGGGTTCGTGGACGGTGCCGAGGCGGCAGTGCGCCCCCATTGCAGTCGTTCGACGAACCGACGCGCCTTCCCAAAAGCGGACGTTGATAGCTAGTCCACCAAGGTCTGGCCGCGTGTCAAGCACGGCCTGGCGCTTGGTGCCGCGACTAAACTGGCTTTGGCTCGTCGAGGTTTTCGTCGACCGGGCCGGCTAGCAGGCCAGCTTTGCGCGCGTATTCGACCGTTTCATGCAGCAATCGCTGACCGACACTCAAGGAGGTCAGGCAAATTTCCTTAAGGTCCCTCTTTTCCAGTACTAGCTCCGTGCCAGGCGCAAATTCCCGGCGGCGTTCAACAACTCTGAGCTGGACGATGCCGCCCTGTTCGAGCAAGCGACCATAGAGTTCCGCTTCAGGAATGATGTTGCCGTCAGGTTCTCTGACCTGCATTTCAAAGGCGTTCCAACTGACCGTCATGGTCTCGGCGCCTTCATCAAAGTCCCGCGGCCCGACGACGCCACGGCGATGCGCATAGCAATTCCGCATGCGATTCAAGGAAGCGAGGATTTTCCTGTCATCTGCTATGATGGGAAGAATGAGGCCCATCGCTTCAACCTTATCGACGATACCAAATCGTTCGAGGCGATCAGGTCGTACCAGCTTCACACCGTCAGCTGTGACACCCTGCTGCATGATGAATAGCGGCTGATAGAGCTGATCCAGAAAAAGCGAAAATGTCTCCGTTAGTTCGCGAAGCCCATTTGCCCGAATCCATTTGCCGAACTCGTCGGCAACATGGGTTTTTTCTTCCATGGTCAGGTCTGTTTTCACCAGATTGATGTGATGCATGCCGCCCGGCGAAAGGACGTGCGAAATTGGCGGATCGACCACGGACGCATTCACACCAATGCCCATGAACACGTCCGCCCTTCGCACACCACTGCGAAGGATTTCGATCACATGGTCCAAGTTGAAAACGACGGTCTGCGGTTGGCTCATGAGATCACGCTAGCATCATCACGGCTGAAATGCTGGATCCCGACGTGTTCTGCGGGGCAGCCGGCATTGCCAATCTAATCGTGTGGATCAAGGTCTTCGCCAAGTACCGCTGATTTCCGGTGCGGCACTTTATTTGCCGAGGACGGAGTACATGAACATCAGGCCGCTCACCCATAGCACGAGTACCGCCGCCGCAACGATCGCGAGGCGCCCGGACGCTTTTACCGCCAGGAACTTGGTCAACACGACCTCAATCTGATCAAGATTCTTCATTTGCGCCTTCCTGCCGGCTGAAGTTGACCCGGGCCATGCACTATGTCATATTTTAAATATGATGTCAGGTCAAGAATTGATGCAACACACCCTCACCGCCGTTCAGTCGAAGGCTGCTCGCGCTTTGTTGGGTTGGTCCCAGAGCGATCTGGCACGTAAGGCCAACGTCGCAGTATCTACGGTTGCGGACTTCGAGCGCTCCGCGAGGTCGCCTGTAGCGAACAACCTCGACGCAATGCGCGCAGCCTTCGAGGCGAGCGGCATTACGTTCGCACTAGGGGGCGCGATTGTTGGGCCGATGCCGACGTTCCCAGTTGCGAGTCGCGTCGCCAGGTCAGAGGTGAAGCCGGTTCGCTGGATCGATGAAACGGGGTTGAATTCGTGGGCGGAGGGCATCCCCGCTCGCGAAGAGTTTCCTGATCTGATGCGTCGGCTCATGCTGGCGAAGTTTGGCTATGGCGCGAACCTAAGGTTTCCCGCTGGCGCCGCCATCCAGCTCAAGGGCTGGGATGCCCAGACGGATGTGCAATCCCACGACGCGATCATCCCAAGCGGAAAAGCCGGTTGGGAACTTGGGACCAATGAAAATATTCGGGCCAAAGCCGATAGCGACTATCAGAACCGAGCTAAGGCAGGAACGCCCGCCGAGTTGGCCGCACTGACCTTCGTGTTCGCGACCCCGCGATACTGGGGGATCAAGGATTCCTGGGCAGCCGATCGGCGGGCAGAAGGGATTTTTCGAGACGTTCGGGTCATCGACGGCGTTGATCTCGCCCAGCTGCTTGAACAAGCGCCGTCCGTTTCACTCTGGCTCGCACAGAAGCTTGGCCGGGTGCCTACCGGAATTCGCCTTCTTGCCGATGCGTGGCGCGAATGGGCCTTCTCGACAGCAATCCCGCTGACGGAGCAGCTGATTCTGACTGGTCGGGATGAACCATCGACGGAAATCCATCGGTGGCTAAATGGCGACGCCGACGCGATCGCGATCCAGGGTGAATCCACCTCGGAATCGATAGCCTTTCTCTACGCCTCCCTGTCGGACTACCCGAGCGAGCTTTTAGACGCCTACATGTCCCGCGTGGTGGTCGTTGACGCGCCGGAAATAGCGAGGGACATCGCCAATGTGCCAGTCCCGCTGATCGTGGTGTTGGCAGAAATGGACCCCGGCATTTCAAACTTGCTGGTCAGCAAAGGGCACCATGTCTACCAAGCATATGGCTCGGGCATCGGCACTCCTGACCGCATTACGGTCCTTCCTAGAATAGGGCGAAACGCTCTTCGCGAGCACCTAGAGGGAATGCTGCCTGAAGGCCATTCCCGGACGGATGAAGAACGTATGCAAAATTTGTCGCGCGACGCGGGCGGAAGCCTGACCGTGCTGCGACGCCTGATGGAGGCCGCTCCCGGCCTTCGACCACCAGTCTGGGCTCAGCCCGACCAAGCGCGCGCGCTGCTACCGCTTCTTCTGGCGGGCGCATGGAATGACGACAACGAGTTGGACCAATCGGTCGTCTCCAATCTGGCTGGGACTTCGTACAGGTCCGTTCAAGAGACTCTGACCAAGGCTCTCGCGCTTGGTGAAAGCCCGGTCCGGCGGGTCGGATCCGTCTGGAAAATCGCGTCGCCGCGCGACGCATGGTTCCGATTAAGTCGGTACATTATCGCGCCGGATGTAGAAGCATACCAATCGGCCATTCTAAAGGTGCTCGCTGGCACTGCGTCCGAAGATGACGAGGACGATGACGAACACTGGTTTACGCAACGGACACCACGGTACTCGGACGAACTGAAGCAGGGTCTGGTCGAGGGCCTGATCCTGTTTGGCGTTTTCGGATCGATTCAGAAGAATGTCGCCGACCTTGACCAGGTGTCGTCGAAAATCGTCAAAAGCTTGCTCGACGGTGCCGATGGCGGGCGATGGCGTGCCCTTGCCCCGCTAATGAAGGAACTGGCGGAAGCTAGCCCTGAGGCCTTTCTTGATGCAGCGGAACGAAGCCTCCGTTCCAATGAACGCCCCATCATGGAGCTTTTTGCTGCCAGAGGACGGGATCTGTTGTGGGGTGCAAGAAGCGAACACTCAAGTTTGCTTTGGGCTCTCGAAATGCTGGCATGGAGCGAGGACTACCTCCCAAGGGTTACGTCGTTGCTCCTTCAGTTGTCTGATCTCGATCCTAAGGAAGACGATGTTTCAAATCGGCCCGAAAACTCCCTTCGGAACATCTATCTTCCCTGGTTTCCCCAAACGAACGTCCCGCTCGCAGACAGGCTGACGATACTGAACTCCATGCGAGGCCGACATTCTGAAGCGATGTGGAAGCTGACTCTCGCTCTTTATCCTCGTGGCCATGATCATGCGACCCACACGCCGACGCCGATGTGGCGGTCATTCGAGCGGGCAGAGCCGACTGAGATCGTCACGAATGGCGTCGTCTGGAACGCGGCGAGGACTGTCTCGGAATGGATACTCGAAGACGTTGGGGACCATTACGAGCGCTGGGAAGCGGTACTGGCAAGGCTGGCGGACTTTACCCCAGAAATCCGCGCCGCTTTGGCAACCAAAATTCTTGGCGCTGCGGGCAAGATGGACCAGGCACAGCGAGAAAAGCTTCGCGAACAACTTCGATTGCAGCTGCACAAGAACCGTGAGTTCGAGGAGGCAGGCTGGTCCATCCCTGAGGAGGAACTGGCGGCTTTTCAGGCGGCCTACGACAAACTCGAACCATCAGAGCCGTATCTAGCGGCAGCTTGGGTTTTCAGGGAATACAGCATCCCGATGACACACCCGCCAGGCACCGACTTTCGCGCAGCGGAGCGGCTGTCTGCTGAGGCCCGCCGCGATGCGCTCCTTGCCCTCCGCACACGGTCGTCGGATTGGTCCTTTGTGCGCGACTTCACCGTCTCGGACCCGAGGATAAATCCAGTCCTTGTTGGCGTCGCGCTCGCGGATGCTGCACTGGACGATGGCGTATGGCCGTTGTGGTCAGACTTGCTTGCTGCCGGTGACGAGACGGGGCAACGCATCGCCGTGGGCGCGGTAGAGGGGTTGCGCCTTCAAGGTATCGAAGACCTGACCGATCGATTGTTGAATCGCGCAAAGCTTGAAGACTGGCCGGCATCCAGTGTGGCTCAGGTCATGTGCTGGCTGCCAAAGAACAACGCGCTCTATGACTGGCTCGATGAATCGTCGCCAGAGGTGCAAAGGCTCTTCTGGACCTCGGTTCGGGTTCACGACCTGCAACTGGAAAGCCGCGGGCTCGCCTGGGTGGTCGGGAAGCTTGTGGCATGCGGGCGGTCATACAACGCGGCTGAACTGTTGCACCAACACCTTCAGAGCGCTGGATCGGCGCTGATTATCATCGTGCTCGAAGGCATACTGGCCGATCAGGGGAGCGACGAGCGGCACGGCAACGAAGGTGTGATGTTGCAATATTATGTCGAGCATATGTTTCAGGTGCTCGACCAGGACAACACGCTGGATGAAGGGCGACTTGGTACGCTGGAGTGGCGGTATCTCAACGTGCTTGAAAACTCCAAGCGCCCGCCCCGCATGCTCACCCGCCAACTAAGCCGTAGCCCTGAGTTCTTCCGGGACATGCTGTCGCTGATGTATCGCGCTGAAGGTGACGAGCCGCTCGACTCGGAAGAGCCGGAAGAGCGAGAGCGGGTCAAACAGCTCGCCCACCACGCTTACACTCTGTTTCACACGTGGCGGCTGTTGCCCGGTCAGTCTGGCGATCGCATCGATGCGCGAGAACTGGATCGATGGGTCGATAGTGCTCGAGCTTTGTGTGCAGCTGTCGGTCGCGGGTCCCCTGCGGACTCGCGCATTGGCGAACTGTTTGCGCATTCGCCCAGCGATCCCGACGGAGCCTGGCCGCATGCTGCGGTCCGCGCCGTCATAGAACGCCTCGCCAATGATAGACTGGAATCCGGCATGTACATCGGAACACGCAATAGGCGTGGGGTCACGAGCCGGGGCATACTTGATGGTGGCGACCTTGAGCGGCAGGAGGTCGACTACTACCGAGGGATGTCCAAGCGCGTTCGCCTTCACTCGCCGCGCACGGCAGCCCTTCTGGACAAGATAGCGCGAGCGTATGAGCACGAGGCCCGCCAATTTGACGAGGAAGCGGAGCGTCGGGACTGGTAGCGGAAGCGCCGTTCCGGAGCAAGAACAGCGTATTTCGCGGACGCGGACAGTCCGTTCGCGTCAGGAGTAAACTAAGATCACTGAAGATTGGAACCCAGGTCAGAACTGGCTCGACCACTCGGACGTGGATGCCATTGTGCCTTACTTTGATGAAATCGTCAGGGAATCCGATCGCGGGGCCGTTCTGATTACCGCAGAAGTCGTCAATCAAGCCTTGGAAAAGCGAATCGTAGGCGGCTTGCCAGCCTTCCTCAGCACAAAAAAGCAGAAGACTGACCTCCTGTCATTCAATGGGCTCTTGGGCACCTTCTCTTCTAGGATCAAGTTCGCTGCCCTGAAAGGCTGGATAGGCGAAGTGCCCTTCAACGCAGTGGAGGCGCTCCGTCAACTCAGGAATGACGCTGCGCATGTCGATGCGCCCTTTGCCTTGAGCGATGATCGATCGAAGGCCCTTCTCACGAGGTTTTTGGAAACCGGCACCGGCGTAGCGGTCAAAATCCATAGCATCAACATTGAGGTTCTGCTGTTGGATTATCTGGAAAGGCTTCGAACAAGGGGCGCGGAACTCGAAGCGGACTTGGGACGCAATCCCTTTGAGACTAATGCGATGATCTATGAAGAGCTCCAGCGCCAACCGGACTGGCAGCGCCCGCTCGAGCAGAGGATTCCAAAACTAAACTTGGCGATTGGCGCGTATCTTTTCGTGGGTCTTCTCAACGTGGGCCAGAAGAAGGCCTAAGCAGCCGAATGGCGGCCGTGGACATGCAAACCCCCGCTATAGCGACGCGACATTTCCAGGCTAATGCTTTTGCTTTTCGCCAAAGCTATCGGTGCGTTAGTAACCCAAGCAGGCAATCAGCATCACCCGCAATCTCAGGTCTGCATCTGACGGCGCATCACTGAAAGCTGCCAGACTGCTTCCGGCCCATTTTGAACCTTGGCTTTCTTGTTCGATTGCTCGCAAAAGGTCGTCTGCCTCTCCCTTCCTCATAATGTCGCTCGGCTCGATCTGACCCGCTAGTGCTGGGTCAGAAGGTTGATGTGGCACCGCTTGCGCTGTAGCGCACATTTTGAGGATGGGGCCCGGAGGCTGACTTGACCCCGGATTTGTCCGCTGGCGCCTGTGGCGCTTGCCCCAGCTTCGCGGAAGCTGGGGTGGGTAAGTTTCGGCGGGACCTCTCCGGCGTCAACCTCTGGCTCGGGTCTTCTTTCTTTTGCCGAGTCGCTGCCGGAACGGCATCTTTGAAGGGATCTCCGATCCCTTCCGTCCCCGAAGGCCGGCTTGCCGGCCACCGGGTCGGTTACCCTGAGACCCATTGGTCGAACGGAGTAACCGATCCGATCTGCTTCTGGCTCTCAGATGAGCCAGAAGCAGAACCCTTGCTGTCTTGGATCTGGGCAGGAGGCTTAGGGGAGGCGCTGATGCGGCGCCAGGCCGTTGGGCGCTTTGGCCAGGAGCCAGAACGACAGCCACGGGTGCAGGGCCGAGATCATGTGGCGATGATATGCATGGAAGGGGTGCAGCTTGCCGGCCGACGCCTTGAGCCTCACCATCCTGCTCCGCAGGTCCGGAGTGAGCACGGCGGCTACTGCCGGCACAGCATCGGCAACATGCTCGATGAGCGGGATCCAGTGCTTGCCGGTACGGGACGCGATGATTGCGGCCGCACAGGCCGCGACGACTTTGCCAGCCACTGCTTTCTCCTGTCCCTCGGCATTGGTCTGCCGCTCGACCGCCTGCAGCCAACGCAGCATAGGTGGCAGCTCGTCCTGGAGGGACTGCCGCAAATCCCGGGCCCCGATCAGCTTGGCCAGCGCACTCCATTCCGCCGCGATGAGGCTGAGATCTGCGCCCGAGGCGACAGTGTTGCCGAGCGTTTCGGTCATCGCGGGCGCCTTCGCCTGGAGCTTCTCTTCCAATGCCGCAGCATATGCCCGCTGCCCCTCGGCGTGCCGCTGCGCCTCGGACATGAGGATGACATTGGGACCAACCATGCGGCTGCGCCAGCGATTGTAGATGGCGAACGGATGCTGGATGCTCGGTTCGAGCGAGAGCTCGCGCAGATGCAGGGCGCTGGTCTCTTCCGACCGCTCATAACTCGCCGCATCCACGGTAAGGATCCGGCCCCCAGCGGCCAGATAGAGGTCGCGAAAACTCTGGTTGTTGAGCATTGCCAGCTCATGGGCGCTGGTCACCCAAACCAGGGCGATCCCTGCGGCCCGGTAAGCGGCAGTGCGCTCAGTGATCGTCGTGAGCGGCATGCGGGCAAGCTGCAGTTCAAAGGCGATTGGCTGACCTTTAAAGGTGGTGAAAACGTCCGGCTTGCGGTGCCCGTCACCAATCTTGATGTAGTGCTTGTCCACGACCGGCTCGGAGAAATCCGGATCACAGCGAATGCTGTCTGCAAGGAGATTTTTGAGCCGCCAATGCAGCTCACCTTCCTGGGCGCCGGCGAACTGCGCAGCGCCGGTATCGCGCATGACGTCAGGCGTGCGCCAGTCGCAGTGTGCCGGCGTGCCATTATAGTGCTTGAAGTAAGCACCGCGGCCATCGCCCGTCGAGGCTGTATGGCTCACCGCGAGGTAGACCGGGCTGTTGCACAGGGCGCAGCGGAACAGGATGTTGCCATTGCCTCGGCCCTCGGCAATGGCACGCCGCACAGCGGTGAGGTCGACTGAGGTGAGGCCATCGAGCAGAGCATTGGCCGGCATGATCACCGGTTCGGCGCCTCGCTGGTCGATGACCTTCTTGATGGCCCGCCGGGTCTTGCGGTTCCCAACACCAGCGGGGAGGGCGCTACGCTGCGCGACGGCGCCGCCACGGGAAGCGACGGCAGGAAGATTGGTGGTGTTCTGAGTGGTCGTCATGATGGGAAGCTTTCGATTTTTTTGGATTTTTCAAATTATTGCTCAGTGGAGGCTCGACCGGCGCAGCGTCGCTTGCGCAGCGTCCAACGTCTTGTTGAGCTTGCGTAGGCTCTTGATCCGGCCTTTGGCGCAGGCACGAGTCAGTACGGCGACGAGTTCAGGCTCGAGGTGGCGGTGGTGAACTTCAGCCTCTGCGACAACCGCCAAATCCTTGGGCGTCAGTGCCGGGATTTGGAGGATCTTGCAGCGGTCACGGACAGTTTTGGGCACCTTGTCGAGGTCGTTGGCGAGCAGAATCCAGTTCAAGAACCGCAGGTCGAGGTCGATCTGGAGGAAGTGCTCTCGCACCCTTCCGGCCGTTGTCTGCTCCAAAAACGGCAGCAGGGACTCTGCCGGGTTCTCCCTGGATCCGCGGGTCATGTCGGCGAGCTTGTCGATCTCATCAAAGGCCACAATGGGATTGCCGATTCCATGCTGGTTCACCTGCTGGAAGATCGCGCTCGGCCGGGATGACCTGAATACCGAGTCACCACCGGTCAAATCGACCGTCGTCATCATGGTCGCGCCGTCGAGATGGATGATCGGCAAAGCGCAGGCTTCAGCTAGCCAGCGCACAATGGTGCTCTTGCCCATGCCGGGGGGCGAGACGACCAGCAGCGGCCGGAAGTGGAAGTAATTGGCGCCGCGCATCAGCGCCAAATGGGAACTGTCGCGCAGCGCCTGCAGAACCGGAGCAAACGCCGGTGCACGGGCATAAAGAGCGCTGACGACTTCATCGATGGCGTGTTCGGTGGCAGGCCCGATCAACTTGACCGGCGCATCTGCTTCGAGCCTCAACTGAGCCCTTTGCGGATGCTCGGCGTCGCGGCCACCGCCATCGCTGATAGCGTGCTTGGTCTCCGGGTCAGTGAGCCGCAGATAGGTGACCGGGCCGGTGGACAGGAACACTGTCTTGGGCTTGCCCATCTGGACATTGTCAATGGCACGATCCTGCCGGTGCACATCTTCAACGGTAAGGCCGTCGGGGTGCTGCCAGAACCAGGGATTAGTCGCGACCTTCTCCCCCTGGTCCGTGGAAGTGGAGTGCAGAACCTCCTGTCCAAAATCCTCGAGGTCGTCGCCGAGGTCGAGAGGGTCGATGTGATCATCACCACCCGGACGAGGCTTGAAGAGCTCCGCCTTTTTGGGTGCAGCCTCTCCACTATCGTCCGAGGATGGCGGCAGATCGTCCTCATCCTCAGGCGTGCGGTCATATATTGTGTAGTCTTTGAGCTTCTTGATCATTTTTCGGGCTACCATTTGGCCGAGCGAAGCCGTGGCGTGACATGCACGTTGGAGGCTGGCTCAGAGGTCATTGAATGCGGAGCTGTGCTGCCTCTGGCGTTCAGCCAGAGATCAGGTCAGCACCAAGGATGCGCGACGGAAACGGAGCGGCTAAGCCTGCGCCGATACCGGCCAGACGCTGTGCATCGCGCGGGCGCCAAGCCATCCAGTCGACAAATGATCGGGAAGAGAAGGGTTGCTGCGAATCTTGTCGCAGCCGTACATACGGTCAGCCATGTGTGGCTTCTCCTGTTTCAGCAGGTTGATGGTCACCTGGTCAGGCCGTCAAAGTGGGTCCAATCACTTTGGCGGCCGCCTTATTGGTGGCCATGAGTCCGGGTGGACTCGGTGCCTAGCGTGACAGAGCGAATGGGAATGTCACGCGGCCTCACATTTGATGGTTAACGCCACCTGCGGAGCAAGTGTGCTACAAATAGTGGTACATTGTGTGATACGTTGGTTCTGCACAATTGAGTAAATCGTTGATTTTGCAGGACTCAATAGAGACCCTAGATTCCCGCTACCCGCTCCAAATTTCTCCGCTGATTGTTGTGTTTTAAAGCCTTGCACTATGTGCGGGCTCTGCTGCGCCGCTTCTGCGGAAGAGTGCAACATGTTGATTGTCCACATGATGCAACAGCCACTTGCATCGCGCTCTCTTTGCCAGTAGAGACAACCTCGCCTGAAGGGGTTTAGCTCAGTTGGTAGAGCATCGGTCTCCAAAACCGAGGGTCGTGGGTTCGAGTCCCCCAGCCCCTGCCAGGCACTCATCTTGAAATTGTTACTGGTATCGTCTGGTCCTGCTCATTTTTGAGTGAGGTCCCAGAGACGCGCTATGGCGCCCCTTTCTCACCTGCGAAGCGGCGTAGATGAGCGGAGCCTTTCACCTGTTCCTTACTGCCAGTGGCTGCCGATATCGCGGCTCAAAATTGGATTCCCCCAACGCGCGGGGAACAAACTGGTGTTGGATGTCATTGGTTCTTCGACACAGGAGGACGCAATGGACATCAGCAATGACACCAATGCCAAAATCGACAGCGATGAGATGAAGATCGTCGTCAATGCTCTTCATCTGAGCATGGACTTTCTTCTCAATCGCGTTGCCGAGGCGGGTGGTGAGACGGCAGCTTTGTCGGCGCGCCACGATCTGATCGAGAACTTGCGCTACGGCAACATCAATATGGCCATCATGGAAGACCCCAAGATCTTCGACTTCGTGCTCTCGGTTGTGGAGGCGCTGCCGGAGGAACGGATGGTTGCGGCAGAGTAGGGGCTCTCGGGCCGACGACTTACTTTCATAAGGTCGTCAGGCGAGCGGTGCTTTCCCGGACGATCAATTCCGAGCTCAAGACGATTCTGATCGGATCAGGCGGAGGTTCTGCCTGTTCCAGCATGTCGATGAGTGTTTCGGCGGCAATCTGGCCGAGTTTTTCGCGGGGTTGGCGCATGGTGGTCAGGGGCGGGGTGTAATGGGCGGCGATGCCGAGGTCATCGAAACCCATAACGGAAATGTCGCGTGGGCATTCGATCTGGTGCTGGCGAAGCCCTGACATGAGCCCGATGGCCGATTCGTCATTGGCCGCGAAGATGGCGCTAGGCCTTTGGGTCAGCGTCATGAAGCGCTCCGCCGCCGCAAAGCCGCTGGTCATCTCAAAATTTCCGGGCAGCAGCCATTCATCTTCTACGCTGAGCCCGGCGCGCTGAATGGCTCGCGTGAATCCGGTCATGCGATCAGTGGCAACCACATTATTCTCTGGTCCCTTGAGGTGGCCGATGCGCGTGTGACCCAGGTTCAGAAGGTGTTGGGTCGCGCATTCGGCCGCATAGGCATTGTCGGTGACGACCGTATTGAGGCCGGCGGAGGGAATTTCTTCACAGACATTGACCAGTGGCACCGAATAAGGCGGGCGCGCTATTGCCCGCAATGTCTCGGGGTCGAGCGAGCCGTCGAAGAGCAACAGCCCGTCAGCGCGATTGGAAAACATGTATTCCTGCAAACGCCGCGCCGTCTCCTGACCGAGATAGAGGCTGGCAACCAGCATGCCATAGCCTCTTCTTGTCACCTCGCGTTCGATCGCGTCGAGAATGGATGAGAAGAAATGATTCCGGATATCGGGCAGCGCAACAAGGATCGTTCGACTGCTCCGCTGGCGCAGGGATCGCGCGGTCTGATTGAGGGTGTAGCCAGTCGTATTTATGGCTTCAGAAACGCGCGCGCGAGTGCTGACACTCACCCGTTCGGGGCTGGAGAGCGCGCGACTGACAGTGGCCGCCGATACGTTTGCAACGCGTGCAACGTCTTGAATGGTTGGTGTTTTTCGGAGCTGATTCATCGCTGGCAGCGCCCCCTTTCGCTGTCAGTAACCCAAATGGTCTAAATCGATCTTGACAGGTCCGCAAGGCTTGTATGAAACTCCTGAAATCGATTGCACAACCACTTTGCAACGTGTAGTGCAATCGATTACACGCAGTTGCGACCTGCCTTCTGGTAAAGGCATGTATGCATCTGGTGCATTGCTGGAGCTTTTGCTCCTTCATGTTCGTTGGGAGGACAACCTATGAAGAAATTTGCAGTGGTCGCCGCTATGGCAACCGCTTTCCTCGGCTCCACGGCCTATGCTGCCGAGCTGGAAGTTACGCACTGGTGGACGTCGGCTGGTGAAGCTGCCGCTATCGCCGAATTCGCCAAGGTCTTCGAAGAAGAAACCGGCAACACCTGGGTCGACTCGGCTCTGGCTGGTTCGGGCACCGGTGCAAACCCCGTCATCATCAGCCGTATCATCGGTGGCAACCCGATGGGCGCTACCCAGATGAATACCGGCCGTGACGCTGAAGAGCTCATCCAGGCTGGCCTGATGCGCGACCTGACCGACGTCGTTGCCGATCTGGACATCGACTCGTTCTATGTCGACCAGGACCTGCTTGAGCCCTGCCGTTACGAAGGCGGTCTCTACTGTCTGCCGATCAACATCCACTCGTGGGACTGGCTGTGGCTCTCCACTGCTGCCTATGAAAAGATCGGCCAGCCCGTTCCGACCGACTGGAACGAGTACGTCGCTTCGTGGCCTGCCCTGCAGGAAGCCGGCATTCTGCCGTTCGGTCTTGCGACCGGCTGGCCGATCAACGGCGTTCCGGGCGTGCTGATGGCCGGTATCGGCGGCAGCGACCTGGTGATGAAGATCAACCGCGACAAGGATGCTTCGGCTGTTCGTGGCCCTGAATTCCGCAAGGTTGCCGAAGCTCTCGACGAGCTGCGCAAGGTCACCTCTCCGGAAACCATGGTTCCGTCCTTCGGCGACGTTGGCAATCAGCTGCTCGAAGGCACTGCTGCCGGCAATATCCACGGCGACTGGCTCCAGGGCGACCTGCAGATCGCTGGCGGCGTGCCGGGCGAAGACTATGAATGTCTGCCGGGCCTCGGCCTCGGCACGCAGCTGACCGGCGGCGGTGACTCGTTCTACTTCCCGGTTCTGCCGGAAGGTACCGATCCTGCCGTGATCGAAGCTCAGACCCAGCTCGCTCGCATCCTGATCTCGCCTGAAGCTCAGCTCAAGTTCAACCTTGTGAAGGGTTCCATGCCGATCCGTACCGACATTGATCTGTCGGGCGCCAATGCATGCATGACCAAGGCTCTGGCTCTGCTGGACAATGGTCTGCTGCCATCTGGTGACTTCTCGCTCTCCAGCGACACCCAGCAGCAGCTGCAGGATCTCGATCTCGAGTTCTTCGCTGACGAGTCCGTCACCGTGGACGACTACATCGAACGTCGTGCTCAGATCGTTGAACAGGCTGACTAATCGTCAGAGTGTTCGGGTAGGGCTTCGGCCTTATCGATAATGCGGTGGTCGGCCTTGCTCGACAAGGTCGACCACTTTCGTATGGAGAGACGTAATGGCGGACACAGCCGTTCAACTGGAGCAGGGGGCTGGAAAAAGCAGTCGTCCCAATCTCCTGAATAGAATTTTCCTACACAACCTGCCCGCCAAGATCGCCGCAACCCCGATGGTGGCGACGGTATTGATCGTATTCATTGGCTGTACGATCTGGACGATCTATTATTCATTTACGAACTCCAGGCTTCTGCCGACGGGCCAGTTTGTTGGCTTCGCGCAGTATGAGCGCCTGTTCAGCAATAATCGCTGGAATATTTCGGTCACCAATCTGATCAGCTATGGTGTGATGTCGCTGTTCCTGACGCTGGGTCTGGGCTTTCTGCTCGCCGTGCTCATGGATCAGAAAATCCGCTTTGAAAGCGCGTTTCGCACCATCATGCTTTACCCGTTCGCCCTCTCGTTCATCGTGACGGGCCTGGTGTGGCAGTGGATCATGAACCCGACGCTGGGCCTGCAGGGCACCATGCGTAATCTGGGTTGGGAAAACTTCACCTTCGACTGGATTTCCAATCCGCGCATGGTGCTGTTCGCGCTGTTGATTGCCGGTCTTTGGCAGGGTGTCGGCTTCTGCATGATCCTCATGCTCGCTGGCCTGCGTGGCGTCGACGAGGAAATCTGGAAGGCTTCGCGCGTCGACGGTATTCCGACCTGGCGCACCTATGTTTCCATCGTTCTGCCGATGATGCGCGGTGTGCTGGTGACGGCCGTGGTGCTGATCGGCTCCGGCATTGTGCGTCTCTACGATCTGGTCGTGGCGCTGACCAATGGCGGCCCGGGTATCTCGTCCGAAGTGCCTGCCAAATACGTTTACAACTACATGTTCGGCGGCGGTAATATCGGCCAGGGTCTGGCTGCTGCCACCATGATGCTGCTGACCGTTCTGATCATCATGGTCCCGTGGGCCTATCTTGAATTCGGTGGGAAGGGGCGCCGCTAATGAGCCAGACAGCAACCATGTCCGGTACGCCGGCCGCCGTACCCGTCGATACCGCCGGGCCGCGCGGGCCCAAGCCCAAGCCGTTCTTTACGCCCAAGAAAATCATCATCTACACGACGCTGGTTTTCTTCAGTCTCTACTTCCTGTTCCCGCTCTACGTGATGATCGTCACGTCGATGAAGACCATGCCGGAAATCCGCTTCGGCAATATCTTCTCGCTGCCGAGCGCGTTCAATTTTGACGCATGGGGTCGCGCATGGACCAGCGCCTGTACGGGCCTGACCTGTAACGGCCTGTCGCCCGGCTTCTGGAACTCGGTCAAGATCACCATTCCGTCCACGATCGTCTCGATCTTCATCGCCGCCGTGAACGGCTATGCTCTGGTCAACTGGCGCTTCAAGGGCTCGGAAATTTTCTTTGCCATCCTGATCTTCGGCTCGTTCATCCCCTATCAGGTGATGCTCTATCCGCTGGTGATGATCACTCGTGAACTGGGTATTTTCGGTACGCTTCCAGCTGTCATTCTCATCCACACCATTTTCGGCATGCCGATCCTGACGCTGCTGTTCCGCAACTACTTCGCGTCACTGCCGCAGGAATTGTTCAAGGCGGCGCGTGTCGATGGGGCCGGGTTCTGGCGTATTTTCTTCGAGATCATGCTGCCCATGTCGCTGCCGATCTTCGTGGTGGCGCTGATCCTGCAGGTGACCGGCATCTGGAACGACTTCCTGTTCGGCGTTGTCTTCGCCGGCACGCAGAACCTTCCGATGACCGTTCAGCTCAACAATATCGTCAACTCCGCTCAGGGCACGCCCGAATATAACGTCAACATGGCCGCGACCGTGCTGACCGGCCTTGTGCCCCTGATCATCTACTTTGTGTCCGGCAAACTGTTCGTACGCGGCGTCGCCGCTGGCGCCGTGAAGGGATAAGTCACTATGCAACCAAGCGTTTCCATCAAGGATCTCTCGCTCAATTTCGGCAGCGTCAAGGTTCTTGAAAACCTGAACCTCGACATTGCTCAGGGCGAGTTCATCGTGCTGCTGGGGCCTTCGGGCTGCGGCAAGTCCACACTGCTCAACTGCATTGCCGGCCTTCTGGATGTGTCTGACGGGCAGATCTTCATCAACGGCAAGAACGTCACCTGGGAAGAACCCAAGGACCGTGGCATCGGCATGGTGTTCCAGTCCTATGCGCTCTATCCGCAGATGTCGGTCGAGAAAAACCTCAGCTTTGGTCTCCGCGTCGCCGGTATGCCCAAGGCGGAAATCGAGGCCCGCGTGAAGCGCGCCGCCGAAATCCTGCAGATCGAGCCGCTGCTGCAGCGCAAGCCGGCGAACCTGTCCGGTGGCCAGCGTCAGCGCGTGGCCATTGGCCGTGCGCTGGTGCGTGACGTGGATGTGTTCCTGTTCGACGAGCCGCTGTCCAACCTCGACGCCAAGCTGCGAAGCGACCTGCGCGTCGAGATCAAGCGCCTGCATGCCCGTCTCAAGAACACCATGATCTACGTGACCCACGATCAGATCGAGGCGCTCACGCTGGCAGATCGCATTGCCATCATGAAGAATGGCGTGATCCAGCAGCTTGCAGATCCGCATACGATCTACAACAAGCCGGTCAATCTTTATGTGGCAGGCTTCATCGGTTCCCCGTCGATGAACTTCCTCACCGGCACACTTGAAGGCCAGACCTTCACCGCCGAGGACGGCACGAAAATTCCGGTTGGTGCTTATGAGTTTTCAGCGGCTCCGGCCTCCGCGACCAAGGCTGTTCTGGGTGTTCGCCCTGAGCATATCTTTATCGGCGAGGCTGCTCAGTCCATGCCGTTCAGGGCTGATGCAGAAATCGAAATCGTCGAGCCAATGGGTTCTGAAACCCTGGCCTGGACCAAGGTTGCCGGTGTTTCGGTGACGTTCCGCTGCTCCAGCGATATCCCTCTGGCGGCAGGCGACAAGGTAAATGTCGGTTTCGACATTGCTCGCGGCTCGCTGTTCAACGCAGAGACCGAGAGCCGCCTCTAATCGAGGCAACACATTCGGCGGCGCCCCACGGGGCGCCGTTTCATTATTACTTTTGCGGCATCCAATCTGCCCGGGCGCGGCGACGCCAGCTTCATTGACGGCTATCTCTCCGGTCCGATGCGACACCGCATTCAATCGCAAATACAAGAGGCCATCGATGACCGAGTTGTCATTCCAGCTTTACAGCGCCCGCAACGTTCCCTCCATGTCCGAATTTTTCGGCACACTGTCTTCCCTCGGCTATAAGCAGGTCGAAGGTTTTGGCGGGCTTTATGCCGATGCGGCTGGCCTTGCTGCCGATCTGAAAAAGAACGGCCTGACCATGCCGACCGGCCATTTCGGCCTTGATCAGCTTCAGGATACCGCCGGCGCGCTCAAGATCGCCGAGACCATTGGCATCAAGCGCATCTATTGCCCGTTCATCATGCCGGACCAGCGCAGCGAAGATGAGTCCAAGTGGCTCGAACTGGCGGAAACGCTGGCCGAACTCGGCGAAGTCTTCACCAAGGAAGGCTATGGCTTTGGCTGGCACAACCACGATTTTGAATTCGTGCCGACCACTTCGGGCCGTACGCCGATGGAAATCATTCTCGAAACCGCGCCCAAGATCGAATGGGAATGCGACATTGCCTGGGTGATCCGTGGCAAGGCGGACCCGATCGCCTGGTTCGACAAGTATGGTGACCGCGTCACCGCCGTTCACGTCAAGGATCTGGCCGCAGAAGGCGAGAACGCGGACGAAAGCGGCTGGGCCGATGTGGGCCATGGCGTCGTTGGCTGGGACGAACTGATCAAGAAGGTGCAGGCCAAGACCAAGGCGCAGTATTTCGTCGCCGAACATGACAATCCAAGCGATGCCGTGCGTTTCGCAACGCGCTCCATCGCAACTGCAAAGAACTGGAAGTAAGCCAAATGGCAAAGACCTATGGCGTCGGCATCATGGGTGCCGGCAATATTTCTGCGGCCTATCTGCGCCTCGCGCCCCTGTTCAAGGGGCTCGAGGTGCGTGCGGTTGCAGATATTCGTCCCGAAGCTGCCAAGGTGCGCGCCGATGAATTCGGCGTGGCGGCCCAGACCCCGGACGAGTTGCTCAAGAACAGCGAACTGGATGTTATCGTCAATCTGACCATTCCATCGACCCATTATCAGGTCTCGATGGACATCATCTCGTCGGGCAAGCATTCCTACTCGGAAAAGCCGTTTGTTCTGACGCTGGAAGAGGGGCTGTCGCTTAAGAAGGCCGCCGACGAGCGTGGTCTCAAGGTCGGTTCGGCTCCCGATACCTTCCTTGGTGGTGCACACCAGCAGGCCCGTGAAATCATCGACTCGGGTAAGCTTGGCAAGATCATGAGCGGTACGACGCACGTGATGAGCCGGGGCATGGAGCATTGGCATCCCAATCCGGACTTTTTCTTCCAGCCCGGTGGCGGCCCGATCCTCGATCTCGGCCCTTACTACATCACCGATCTCGTACACCTTCTCGGTCCGGTGAAGCGCCTGTCGGCCTTCACCAATATGGCCCGCACTGAGCGTGAAGTGACTGCGGAAGGCCCGTTCAAGGGGACCTTCGTCAAGGTCGGTACGCCGACCACGATCCATGGCGTGCTGGAATTCCACAATGGCGCCATCGTCACCATCGGTGCGAGCTGGGACGTGGCCGCTCATGGCCACCACAATATCGAGCTTTATGGCACCGACGGTTCCATCTTCGTGCCCGATCCGAACTTCTTCGGTGGCGACCTTGTTACAGCTGGCCTCGATGGCACGCGCGCGCCGGTGTCGCCCTGGGCGCATCCGTTCGGCAAGCCGAACCAGGATCTCGACAAGGACACGCCGCGCGCCAATTACCGTTGTGCCGGCCTTGCGGACATGCTGCAATCGCACGAAACGGGCCAGACCGCACGGTGCGGCCTCGATGTTGCGCTGCATGTCGTGGAAGTCATGACCGGGCTGCTCAAGGCAGGCGAGACGGGTCAGGTGCTGACCTTGCAGACCACCTGCGAGCGTCCGCGCGCTTTGGGCATCGAAGAAGCGCAGGCATTGTTGCGCTGATTGACGTACCTCATTGACAGGCGCTCGGTGCCGGTCAAGACTGCTGACTAATATGTTGGGCGGCGAGCGATCGCCGCCCCTCATCCATGCGAACACCGGTTTCGCAACAATAAGAACAAGCCCCGGCAATGCGGTTCGCGGGGCCTCAGAGGAGACCCCTATGGCCACCACAGTCAAAGGCCCCGCCATTTTTCTTGCCCAGTTTGCGGGCGACAAGGCGCCGTTCGATAATCTCGACAATATCTGCCGTTGGGCTGCCAGCCTCGGTTACAAGGGCGTGCAGATTCCGACGTGGGTATCGAGCTTCATCGATCTCGAAAAAGCTGCCAATTCCAAGACCTATGCCGACGAAATCAAGGGTATCGTGAACAGTCACGGCCTGGAGATCACCGAGCTTTCGACCCATTTGCAGGGCCAACTGGTTGCGGTGCATCCGGCCTATGACGCAGCCTTTGATGGTTTTGCTCCGGCTTCGGTTCATGGCAACCCCAAGGCGCGACAAGAATGGGCGGTTCAGACCCTTCTCAATGCTGCCAAAGCTTCCAAGAATTTGGGCCTCAATGCCCACGCTACCTTCTCGGGCTCGCTCGCCTGGCCCTATATCTATCCGTGGCCGCAGCGTCCCGCCGGTCTTGTGGAAGAAGCCTTTGACGAACTGGCTCGCCGATGGACGCCGATCCTCAATGCGTTCGACGATGCAGGCGTAGACGTCTGCTACGAAATCCATCCGGGCGAAGATCTGCACGACGGCATTTCCTACGAAATGTTCCTCGACCGCGTGAAGAACCATCCGCGCGCCAATCTGCTCTATGATCCGAGCCATTTCGTGCTGCAGCAGCTCGATTATCTCGACTATATCGACATCTACAAGGATCGTATCAAAGCCTTCCATGTGAAGGATGCCGAGTTCAATCCGACGGGTCGTCAAGGTGTTTATGGCGGGTTCCAGTCCTGGGTTGATCGGGCAGGGCGCTTCCGCTCCATCGGTGATGGACAGGTCGACTTCCCGGCCATCTTCGCCAAGATGGCGGCGAATGATTTCAAGGGCTGGGCCGTGCTCGAATGGGAATGCGCGCTCAAGCACCCTGAAGATGGTGCGCGTGAAGGCGCAGAGCTGATTCAGAGCTACATTATCCGCGTCACCGAGAAGGCTTTTGACGATTTCGCATCGGGCGGCACCGATCAGGCTGCCAATCGCAAGATGCTCGGTCTCTAAGTCAACAGTCTGCTAACGTATTGGTCGCTCGCGCTATGTCGCGGCGACCGGAATGACAGAGGAAAAAATGGCTGAAAACGGCGCAAGACGCATTCGCCTGGGCATGGTCGGTGGTGGTACAGGAGCCTTTATCGGCTATGTCCACCGGGTCGCCGCCCGCATCGATGGTGACTACGAACTGGTGGCTGGCGCGCTCTCCTCGCGCCCCGAAGTTGCCAAGGAATCCGGCAAAAATCTCGGTCTCGCCGAAGACCGCATCTACACTTCCTATGAGGAAATGGCGAAGGCAGAAGCCGCCCGCCCTGACGGCATCGAGGCGGTGTCCATCGTGACACCAAACCATATGCATTACGGTCCGGCCAAAGCCTTCCTCGAAGCCGGTATCCACGTGATCTGCGACAAGCCGATCACCTCGACACTTGAAGATGCCCGCAAGCTGGCAGACATCAAGCCGAAGAACGGCGCTAAGTTCTTGCTGACACACAATTATACCGGATATCCGCTGGTGCGTCAGGCCCGCGAATTGGTCGCCTCTGGTGCGCTCGGCAAAATCCGTGTCGTTCAGGTGGAATACCCGCAGGATTGGCTGGCTGAAGCTGCCGATGAAAGCAATAAGCAGGCGTCCTGGCGCACCGACCCGGCCCGGTCCGGTGCGGGCGGAGCCATTGGCGATATCGGCACCCATGCCTATAATCTGGCCCGCTTCGTCACCGGCCTCAAGACCGAGGCCGTTTCGGCTGATCTGACGGCCTTTGTGCCGGGCCGTCAGCTAGACGACAACGTCCACATCATGCTGCGCTTTGAGGGCGGGGCCAAAGGCATGCTCTGGGCCAGTCAGGTTGCCGTGGGCTGCGAAAATGGCCTGCAATTGCGCGTCTATGGCGAAAAGGGCGGCATTGAATGGCGTCAGGACAATCCGAACTACATGTGGTTCACCGAATTCGGTAAGCCCAAGCAGCTTCTGACGCGTGGCGGCTCCATTTCGGTTCCAGCGGCAGCGTCGATGAATGTGCGTATTCCGTCCGGACACCCAGAAGGGTATCTGGAAGCTTTTGCAACGCTCTACAGCCAGTTTGCTGCGGTCATTCGCGGCGAAGGCGCTGATTATGAAGGCCTGCTGCCTTCGCTTGCGGACGGTATCGAGGGCATGGAGTTCATCGTGGCCTCGGTGCAGTCGAGCCAGAACGAGAGCAAATGGACCAAACTCAGCGACGTCTGAGATAATGCGGGGCCCGTGAGGGCAGGCGCAGGTTCATGACCTTTGAAACCCTCGGGCCTTGGTCCGAGGGTTTTGTTTTATGCGCTATTGCACGCGTTCGCTGGTGAAGCCGCGGGCCTCCAACAGACGCACGACGCTGATTTCATCGACGAGATGGCCTGCGCCGACGATCAGCAGCGCGCTTTCATTGCGCTCCAGCATGGCCGCAATCTGGTTGGTCCAGTCGTGATTGCGCTGGTCGATCAAGCGCTGAGCCATGCCCTCACCCATATCGCCCATCTGGGACATGAAAATTTCCCCGACGGCTTCGGGATCGCCATCCATCCAGACCTCGACCATGTCGTCGATTTCGGCCGTCATGATATCCATGGATACGATCGTGGCACGGAGCATTTCGATCTGCTCTTCCTCCGTGCCGCCAGCCAGAAAGCCGATCTGCTGTTCGGGTGTTTCAAGATAACCGTGCCGGTCTGCGGGGATTTCTGCGCCCAGAATCTGGTCGACGCCGAGTAGCGGATCATAACCACTATGCGTGAGGCCGCCGAGGGACAGGGTGGTGGCCGCCATCCAAGGCTGCATGGTCAGCAAAAGCGGCATCGGAATATTGTAGGCTTGGGCAACATCACGAAGCTGATCGGTCAGCTCGGGGCCAATGCGCTCGCTCAACAGTCGTCCGTCGCGGCTAAATCCAAGCTCATAACTCAGGGGCGCAATCGCAACCTGTGCTTCAACGCTGATATCGGTTTCGAAATAGACCCGCTCGACCTTGGAGACAACCTTGTCGAAACGGGGTGTGCGCCATTCCAGGCCGGGCGGGAGCAGATGGACAGACCCGAACAGGTAGATGGCGCTGTCTTCATCACTGACTTTCCACAGGGCTGGGGCGGCGTGAACGGACCCGGTGCTCAGCAGCATCGCTGCCAGAGGAACAATCAATCGATGGAACGACATGAAATACCCTTTTTCAGTGATGCACCTGATCAAGGGTAATGCACAAAAGCGAAACGCCGCAATCTCTTGCGGCGCGAAACGGAATCAAATTGTTAGCAGGAGGCCTTAATGCGTCCAGGGCGTCTTGCGGTCGGAGCGGAAATTATCCGGGTAGCTGACGCGCTTGGGCGAGGGATCATGGGCAGGCTGCACTGCATAGGGAATGCCGTTGCGCTGGGCATAGGCCTCGGCCTCTTCCTGCGTCTCGAAGGACAGCTTGACCTGCTGGTTCATGTCGCTGCTGCTCGTATAGCCCATCAGAGGATCAATGCTGCGCGCCACTTCGGGCTCGAAAACCAGAACCCAGTTCTTCGACTTACCTTTGCCGGACTGCATTGCATTGCGGGCAGGGCGGTAAATACGGGCGGTCATGCAAAGTCCTCAACACGATGCTAGGCGAATGGTCGGAGTACAAAGATTCGAACTTTGGACCCCCGGTTCCCAAAACCGGTGCTCTACCAGGCTGAGCTACACTCCGACGTCGCGCCATCCCGATAGCGCGTTCGGAGTCAAAGGGCAAGGCCACTTCGCGCTCTATCGCATACTTGACTGGGGACATCGCCCAAGAGACAAGAATGGCCATGATGGACCTGCAAAAGCCTTGGCCTTTTGGCCTTAGCCGCACCTCCTGGCCCTATTTTGTCGTGGGCGTGGTCTGCCTTCTCATTCTTATCGGATTTATCGATGCGGCAGCATCACGCAGCGCAATCGGCTGGCCAGAACAATGGCGGGCGCCATTTTTCCTCATTACCGATTACGGGCTTTCGGAACGCATACTGATTCCCAGTTTTGTGATGACGATCCTCCTGCGCCTCGCCATGTTTCCGCTAAGCGGGGTATGGAAAAAGGCCAGCGGGGAACTGGCGCAGATTTTCGCCTTCGTTTTTGTAGGGATTGGTACGCCGGTTCTGTTGGTCAGCGTGTTGAAGCGGTTGATTGGGCGGGGCAGGCCGTCTGAATACGAGACGGCAGGCTCGTTCTCGTTTCAGAATTTTTTCAATGACTGGGCGTTCCAGAGTTTTCCGAGCGGGCACTCGGCCACCGCTGTCGCCCTGGCCTTTGTCATTGGCTTCATGTGGCCCGCTGTTTTTCCGTTTTTGTTTGTCGTCGGGCTCATCGTTGCGGTGTCCCGGGTGCCGGTGGGGGCGCATTACCCCACCGATGTCTTCGCCGGCATTGTCATCGGCATGATCGGTGCCTACCTGGTGCGCAATTTTTTCGCGCACAAAGGCTGGCTGTTCGAGCAGCGGGACGATGGGCGGATCGTGCGCAAACCGTTGCCCGGCTTGCGGCAGGTTATTCAGCGCGCTGCGGAATAGCGCATCAGGCCAGCCGAAAGATCGGCTTTGAGATCGTCGATACCCTCAAAGCCGATATGAAGGCGGAACAGATGGCCTTCACTGGCCCATGGCCGAACGGTACGCGCCTTGTCTATATCCACCGGCAGGCAGAGGCTTTCATAGCCGCCCCAGGAATAGCCCATGCTGAAAATCTGCATGTGATCGACAAAGGCCGCAACGGCTTTGCGCGGGGCGGGCTTGAGCACGACGCCAAAAAGACTGCCCGAACCGGTGAAATTCTTCTTCCAGATTTCGTGGTCGGGATGGCTGGGAAGGGCAGGGTGCAGCACCTCCGCCACCTCATCCTGCTCCTCCAGCCAGCGGGCAATTTCCAGTGCCCGTTCCTGATGCTCCTTCATGCGGATTGCCAGCGTCCGTAACCCGCGGGCTACCAGAAACGCGTCGTCACCAGAGGTGAAAAAGCCCAGCAAGGTGCGAATGCGGCTCACATCGGCCCAAGCGGCCTGTGTGGTCGAAATCGTGCCGGCCATGACATCGGAATGGCCGACAAACATTTTGGTCGCCGCGTGGACCACAATATCAGCGCCCAATTCAAGAGGCTTGTGATAGAGGGGCGTGGCCCAGCTATTGTCAACGATCAGTCTGGCGCCGCCTGCATGAGCGGCTTCGGCCAGAACGGCAATGTCCTGCACCTCAAAGGTCAGCGAGCCGGGGCTTTCCGCCAATACGGCCTTGGTGTTGGGGCGCATCAGATGGGTGAGACCGGCGCCTATGCGCGGATCATAATAGCGGACGCTGACGCCCATGCGCTCCAGATAACCATCAGCAAATTTGCGGCCTGGCTCATAGGCGCTGTCGGTTATCAGGACGTCATCACCGGCTTTTACACAGGCCATTATCGCAATCGTGATCGCGGCCAGCCCCGAAGGCACCAGCTTTGTTCGATAAGCCCCTTCAAGCGCATTCACGACCGTTTCGACAGATTCGGTCGTGGGATTTCCTGCTCTGCCATAGAGATAGCGCTGGCTCTGGGCATCGAGATCGGCAAGCGTTTTGAACAGAATGGTGGAGCCACGGAAAACCGGCGTGTTCACGAATCCGAACTGTTCGTCGGGCGAGCGGCCGTTATGAGTCAGGACTGTTTCAATGGATGAAGGCGAGAAATTGCTGGTTTTCTGATCGTTCATAGTAGGCTCGATGCTCAAAAAGAAATCATCTGGGGGAGTTTGGCTATTTATGCGACAGCTTTCCTGTCCCAACACGCCAACAACCCTTGACGTTACGGTCAATAGAGGTTTGCATGCTTAGCAGCATCCATGCCGCCAAATAAAGCGGTGGTGCGACCGGAGCCCCGGCAAACTAGATGGGTTCCGAACACAGGGTCAGGAAACAAAAGGCAAATAAATGCAAAAAGCGCTCGTATCGATCGCAGTCGCGGCCTCTCTGGGGCTGGGCGCGACGGCTGCCCAGGCTGGTATTCTCGATGACGTCAAGGCAAAGGGCTACGTTCAGTGTGGCGTGACCTCCGGCGTTCCGGGAATGTCGCAGCCTGACGAAAACAACAACTGGACCGGCCTCGAAGTCGATTATTGCCGTGCTCTGGCAGCGGCCATTTTTGATGACGCGCAGGCTGTCCGCTTCACGCCGCTGACTTCGCAGGAACGTTTCGCTGCGCTTTCCGCCGGTGAAATTGACGTGCTCTCGCGTACCACGACCTGGACCATGAGCCGCGATACCGATCTGGGCATCAGCTTTACCGGCGTGATGTATTATGACGGTCAGGGGTTCCTCGTTCGCGGTGCGGACGGGATTTCCTCGGCGCTTGAGCTGGATGGCGCTGCCATCTGTATCGAATCGGGCACCACCACCGAGCTGAACGCTGCCGACTATTTCGCGTCCAATGGACTTGAGTTCAATCCGGTCGTGTTCGTCGACAAGCCCGAAGTGCTCAAGGCCTATGAAGATGGTCGTTGCGACGTGCTGACCTCGGATGGCTCGCAGCTGGCTTCGGATCGTACCAAGTTCGCTACTCCGTCTGATCACGTCCTGCTGCCCGAAATCATCTCCAAGGAGCCGCTTGGGCCGTCCGTCCGTCAGGGCGACGCACAATGGTTCAACGTCAGCCGCTGGGTCTATTTCGCGCTTCTCGAAGCTGAAGAGCTTGGCGTGACCCAGGCCAATGTCGATGAGATGCTCGGTTCGGATAATCCGTCCGTGAAGCGTCTGCTCGGCGTGGAAGGTGATTTTGGTACGCCGATCGGTCTGCCCACTGATTGGGGCTACCGCATCGTCAAGCATATCGGCAATTACGGCGAATCCTTCGAGCGCAACCTCGGCGAGACCACCCCGATCGGTCTTTCCCGCGGCCTGAACGCGCTCTGGAAGGATGGCGGCCTGCAATACGCTCCGCCAATCCGCTAAACGCGCATGGTTCCGGCGTCGCTCTCTGAGCGGCGCCGGTTTTGACTCGGCCTATCCGACTGGAATATCTGGCATTTTCGCTACCCGCATCTAGTGCGGGCGGTGTTGGCGATGTCGTAATCAGGATTTGGGCCCAACCACAGACAAGAATCGGGGCACACGCGCGATGGCCGCTATCGACAGCTCTGCTGGCGCACCGCCAAAAACAGCCTTCTATAATGATCCGGTGATCCGGGGGTATATCTACCAGTTTCTGGTGGCGCTTCTGGTCATCGGGTTCTTCATCTGGATCGGCTTCAATACGGCGCAGAATCTCGCCGCGCAGAACAAATCCACCGGGTTCGACTTTCTCTGGCGAACCTCAGGCTTCTCCATCAGCTTCACGCTGATCCCCTTTGATCGGGCATCCTATTATTGGGAGGCCTTCATTGTCGGCCTGCTCAATACGCTTCTGGTGGCCGCGATCGGTATTTTTTTCGCCACCATTCTGGGTTTCGCCGTCGGTATCGCGCGGCTGTCCTCGAATTGGCTGGTGTCGCGCATTGCCACGGTCTACGTGGAAATCATCCGCAACGTGCCGCTTCTGCTGCAATTGTTCTTCTGGTATTTCGCCGTTCTCAAGGCGATGCCGGCCGTTCGTGACAGCTTTGCGCTGCCCTTCGGCGCCTATCTCAATCAGCGCGGCTTCTTTGTGCCGCAACCGATCTTTGATGATCGTGCGGTCTGGTTGTGGTTCGGGCTTGCACTGGCCATTGCTGTGGGGATTGGTCTGCGCATCTGGGCAAAAAAGCGCCTCGAGGCCACGGGCCAGCGGTTTCCGGTATTCATCACCACGATTGCTGCGGGCGTGCTTGTTCTGGCGCTGACCTATATCGTCTCGGGTACCCAGATTTCCTTCAGCTATCCCGAATTGCAGCGGTTCAATTTCCGCGGCGGGCTTGAGCTCCCGCCCGAATTCGTTGCGCTGGCCTTTGGTCTTTCCATCTATACGGCTGCCTTCATCGCCGAAAATGTGCGCGGCGGTATCAGGGCCGTGAACAGGGGGCAGACCGAGGCCGCACAATCGCTCGGACTCAAGGAAGGGGATCGGCTGCGGCTAGTCATCATTCCACAGGCCATGCGCGTGATCGTGCCGCCGCTCACCAGCCAATATCTCAACCTCACCAAGAATTCCTCGCTTGGCGCGGCTATCGGCTATCCTGAGCTTGTGAACGTGTTTACGGGCACGACGCTCAACCAGACCGGCAAGGCAATCGAGGTGATTGCCATGACCATGCTGGTCTATCTCACCTTCTCGCTGCTGACCTCCGGTTTCATGAACTGGTATAATAGCCGCGTGGCTTTGGTGGAGCGCTAGGAGCCGTCATGTCGATTTCATTTGTTCGCTCTGAACTCGTTCCTGCCAAACCGGCGCCGGTGAGAACATCGGGGGTCATCCTGTGGGCGCAGAAAAATCTCTTCTCCACCTGGCAGGATACGCTTTTCACCCTGATCGCGGCGGCGTTCCTGTTCTGGTCGCTGCCGCCGATCATCAACTTCCTGCTGCCGACCATCTTTGGTGGTAGCGCCATTCCGCCCGGCGAGACCGTGGAGGCCTGTCGGGCACCCGGCGCCGGCGCCTGCTGGAACTATATCGCCGCGCGGATGAATTTCTTCATCTACGGATTCTTTCCGGTCGATCAGCTCTGGCGGCCCAATCTGGTGTTTGCCCTTGGGGCTTTGCTCATCGTTCCATTGATGATCCCCAAGGTGCCGTTCAAGCGCACCAATGCCATTCTGTTCTTCGTCGTTTTCCCCGTCATCAGCTTCGTCCTGCTCAATGGCGGATATTTTGGCATGCGGCAGGTTCCGACGGAGCAATGGGGCGGCCTATTGGTAACGCTGGTCATCTCGATGGTCGGCATTACCGGGTCCATTCCGCTGGGTATTCTGCTGGCGCTGGGACGACAGTCAAAGCTGCCGATCATCAAGACGCTTTGCGTGATGTTCATCGAGCTGTGGCGCGCCGTGCCGCTGATCACCGTGCTGTTCATGGCCTCGGTCATGCTGCCGCTGTTCATGCCGCAGGGCACCAGTGTCGATAAGTTGCTGCGCGCGCTTGTGGGCGTCACCCTGTTCTCCTCTGCCTATCTGGCCGAGGTGATCCGTGGTGGCTTGCAGGCTCTGCCGAGGGGACAATACGAGGCGGGGGCTTCTCTCGGCCTCAGCTATTGGAAGTCGATGATTTTCATCATCCTGCCGCAGGCGCTCAAGCACGTCATCCCCGGTATCGTGAATACGTTCATCGCCCTGTTCAAGGACACTTCGCTTGTGTCCATCGTCGGCATTTTCGATCTGCTCAATACTGTGCAATCGGCTGCATCCGACGCTGCGTGGGGTTCGCCAACCCAGGCCATTTCCGGCTATCTGTTTGCCGGCTTTGTGTTCTGGGTATTCTGTTTCGCCATGTCGCGCTATTCCATGTATATGGAGCGGCGTCTGGACACCGGGCACAAGAGGTAAATCAAAGTGAGCCAACCCTCTGAAGTCACAGTCGATCGCGTCATCGACACTAGCCACATGACCGTGTCGGATACCGACGTCGCTATCGAAGTCATTGGAATGCACAAGTGGTACGGCGATTTCCACGTGCTGCGAGACATCAATCTCAAGGTGATGAAAGGCGAGCGTATCGTCATTGCCGGTCCGTCCGGATCGGGCAAGTCCACGCTTATCCGCTGTATCAATCGTCTTGAAGAGCATCAGGAAGGCCAGATCATCGTCAATGGGACGGAACTGACCGCTGATCTCAAGCGCATTGATGAAGTGCGGCGCGAGGTGGGCATGGTGTTCCAGCACTTCAATCTGTTCCCGCATCTGACCATCCTGCAGAACCTGACGCTGGCACCCATCTGGGTGCGCGGCATTGCCAAGGCCGAGGCCGAGGCAACGGCGATGCATTATCTGGAACGGGTGAAAATCCCCGAGCAGGCCAATAAATATCCCGGCCAGCTTTCCGGCGGTCAGCAGCAGCGCGTGGCCATTGCGCGCTCGCTCTGCATGCAGCCTCAGATCATGCTGTTCGATGAGCCGACATCGGCCCTAGACCCCGAAATGGTCAAGGAAGTGCTCGAAGTGATGATCAATCTGGCCGAAGACGGCATGACCATGATCTGCGTGACCCACGAAATGGGATTCGCGCGTCAGGTCGCCAATCGCGTGATCTTCATGGACCAGGGCCAGATCATCGAACAGAACGAGCCGCAGGAATTTTTCGCCAATCCGCAGCATGAGCGGACCAAGCTGTTCCTCAGCCAAATCCTTCACTAAGTTCGGCGCCCTTTAGGCAATTCGTTGCGGTCGAATGGCTGGCTGCAAGGGCAAATTATCAGGGGGTCGGGCCGATCAGCGGCTTGACCCCTTTTTCATGCCTGCCAATATTGGCAGGTACGAACTGAAAGCCTCTATTTTGCGACACGTTTTCAAGCCAGTCCTGCTTCTGGCTGCTCTCCTGTCTGGACTGGCAATGCCGTCGGCCATGGCGCAGACGCTGGAGGCGGTGCGTGACCGCGGCTTTCTGATCTGTGGGTCGAGCAATCCGCTTGCCGGTTTCTCCCAGCAGGATGTTGATAGCCGCTGGTCCGGCTTCGATGTCGATCTTTGTCGCGCGGTTGCTGCTGCCATTTTCGGCAATCCCGACCTTATCGAATTCCGCTCCTATCGCGGTGAAGCGCGGTTTGCGCCGTTGCAGACCGGCAGTGTCGATGTATTGATGCGCAATGGGGCGTGGACCGCCGGACGCGACACCCGTTTTGGCGCGCGATATGTGACCCCCAGCTTTTTTGACGGGCAGGCATTTCTGGTGCCCCAATCTCTGGGCGTGGTTTCAGCCTATGAGCTGGATGATGTAAGCATCTGTGTTGTCGACGCTTTTGGTGAGCTTGCCGCGCTGGATGATTTCTTCTTCTCCAATCAAACCACCTTCCGCGAGGTGGTTTATGAAGAGTCTGCTGATCTGCTGACGGCCTATAGGGCCGGGCTTTGCCAGGTTATTTCGGCGTCTGGCCGTCAGTTGCAGGCGATGCGGCGTGAGCTTCAAGACCCCGCGCTGCACCGCATCCTGCCCGAGCGGATTTCCAAGGAGGTCATCGGGCCCGTGGTCCGGGAGGCCGATGATGAATGGTTTGAAATCGTCCGCTGGACCATTTTTGCGCTGATTACGGCTGAAGAGATCGGCGTCACCAGCCTCAATATCGACTCGCTTTCCGCAGCGCGTGCGCCAGCGGTACGACGCATCCTCGGGCTTGAGGGCAATTATGGCGTCGGACTCGGCTTGCGGCCGACCTTCATGGCCGATGCCATCCGCGCCGTGGGGAATTATTCCGAACTTTATGACCGCCACTTTGGAGCGCAGACCGGAGCGGCGATGCTGCGTGGTCAGAATGCCCTATGGAGCAATGGCGGGCTGCATTATGCTCCGCCGATCCTGTAGCCGTTCAGGTTGAGGCGAATGTCGCACTATCCACGGATGGTGGCGCGTGCACCGGAACTTAAAGCACGGGAGAGAGCAGGCGGGCGGCCTGCATGAGCACATAGAGCGGCCATGGTCGACTTTCGACCTCGGAACGGCCCACCTGCAAGCAGGATTCAAAGTCCTTGATCAGCATGGCCTCAACTGAGGCAATCGTTCTGGGGTCGGTGAACCACAAGGTAATTTCGAAATTGATCGCAAAGGAGCGGTTGTCGAAATTGACGCTGCCGACGGTAGCGATCTGATCATCCATCAGCACCACCTTCTGGTGCAGAAAGCCATCGCTGTAGCGATAGACGCTGATGTCATGTTCGACCATCGCATCGGCATGGGAGAGGCTGGCCAGCCAGACAATTTTATGGTCGGGACTTGCTGGCAGCATGATCCGCACATCCACACCACGCAGCCGCGCCGCGAACAGGGCGGTGCGGATATCGGTATCGGGGACGAAATAGGGGCTGACGATCCACAGCCGCTCTCGGGCTCGCCCGATCAGGTCGGTGAAGGCTATGGCGCATTCTTCCAGCTTGTCGGCCGGACCACTGCCCATCACCAATACGGATTGCTCGCCAAAAGTCTCCAGTTCGCTGGGCGGCCGATTGGGCAACAGCTCGCCGGTGGCCCATTCCCAATCTTCGCGGAACAGCAGCGCGCAGCCCAAAGCGGCGGGGCCGGACACGCGCACATGCGTGTCGCGCCAATGGCCGAAGCGTGGATCTTCGCCGAGATATTCAACGCCCACATTATGCCCGCCCACCCAGGCGTGTTTGCCATCCGCGACAACGATCTTGCGGTGATTGCGGTAATTTATGCGCGTGGGACCATAGAAACGAAGCAGCTTGTGCCGATGATTGAAGCCGGCAACCTTCACCCCGGCTTCACGCAGTTCGCGCCTGTAGCGCTTCGGCATGCCTGAGCTGCCGATATCGTCATAGAGCAGGAAAACGGCGACACCTTCCCTGGCCTTGGCAATCAGCCTCTCCGCCAGTTGTTGCCCGAGCCGGTCGTCGCGCACGATATAGAATTGGACCAGCAGATATTCTTTTGCCGCCTCGATACCGGCGAAGATCGAGTCGAATGTCGCCTTGCCGTCGATCAGCAATTCGACGTCATTGCCCTTGAGGAAGGGGAGTTCGGAGACATGGACCTGCACCGGCCATTTTGCGTCGGTGTCCCGGTCGATCAAGGCAAGGTCTTTGGCGCGCAGGGGGCGATCAGCGCGACCGTTTTTTACTCGATCGGTCGCATAATCATCAAAAAGTTTCCAGCCAAAGATGAGGTAGAGCAGCACCGAGGGGATCGGCAATAGAAGCAGCGACAGGAGCCAGGCAATCGAACCCTGTGATGTCCGCGAATTGAGGATTTCCCGCACAGCACAGACAAAGGCGAGCAGATAGATGGCGCCCATGATCAGCGCCACGATATGTAGGTCTGCAACAAGGGCTCGCAGGATGTCGTCTATACCGAACACGTTGCCTCTTGCGCGCTATTGGATCAGCACTCTAGCAGGCGGCGCGTCTGCTGCAATGCCGTCTCATGCCGAAAAGACGAGCGTCAGGTGCGCAGGTTATGGGGCGCCCGGAACTGGTATGCATCGTGCAGGCGGAGCGAGAGCTCTTCGTCGTCAATCCTGTCGAGGCGGATCAGCACGGCGTTCTCACCGACTAGGCTTTCGGTCTCGAAATAGATGTCGGGAGAAATCTCCATCAGCAACACCTTTTGGTCTACGGGACAATGCAGAATGGCGGTTCTGCTGTCGTGGAGCTGGACGAGTGACTCTCCCGATACGATGAAAGCGCCCACGCCGTTCTGGTCGGCGCGGACAACGCCTGAAAGACCGCGCGCGGCGATGATAGTGGCGAGCCGATCGAGACTGGCCTGGATTTCTTGATGGTCGGTCATTGAAATCTCCTCATGGTGAGCGAAAAAGCATTTGGCCTCACTGGCGCAATGCAGGCCGATTGGCTAAATGCTTCTCCTGCCCCTGAAACACTCAGGACACGAAAGGGCTCCCGATGAGCGAAGAATCTGAAATGGCGCCCGGCCTCGAAACCGGGATCGACAATGATGCTTTCCGCGATGCGGAAGGCAGAATAAGTGCGCTCTGGCTGGAGCGGCTGCGTGCCTTTATCGAGGGATCGCGTGCCGAAGACGTCGCGCTCGTCATGGCGCCGCTGCACACGTCCGATGTCGGCGACGTGCTTGAGCAATTGGACCATAGTGAGCGGCTGGCGCTGGTGCGCATGCTCGGCGACAGGTTCGACTTTTCGGCATTGACCGAGGTGGATGAAAGTATCCGCGTCGAGTTGATGGAGGCGCTGCCCAATTCGGAAATTGCCCGCGGCGTTGCCGAACTCGACAATGACGATGCGGTCTATCTGCTCGAAGACCTCGAAAAAGAGGATCAGGACGAGATCCTGTCGGCGCTGCCAACATTCGAGCGGCTGGCGCTAAAACGGAGTCTGGATTTTCCCGAGGAATCCGCCGGGCGGCGGATGCAGACCGATTTCATCGCCATTCCGCCATTCTGGACGGTGGGGCAGACCATCGATTATCTGCGCACGGAAGGCGATCTGCCGGACGAATTCTATCAGATTTACGTGGTGGATGCTGCCTATAAGGTGTTGGGCGCGCTGCCGCTCGACAAGTTTCTGCGTGCCCAGCGCGCCACCAAAATCGACGCCATCATGAATGCCAGTCTCGTGCTGGTAAAGGCCGAGGAAGATCAGGAAGAAGCGGCCCGCAGCTTTGAGCGCTATGACCTTGTCGAAGTCGGCGTTGTCGACGAAAACGGCCGCCTCGTTGGCGTGCTGACCATCGACGACATCGTCGACGTCATTCAGGAGGAGGCCGAAGAAGACATCAAGCTGCTGGCAGGTGTGGGTGACGAAGACGTTTCGGACACGACACTGGACACGGTGCGCAGCCGCGCCCCATGGCTGGGCGTCAATCTGGTCGCTGCGGTTCTGGTGTCTTTTGTCATCGGATTTTTCAACGCGACCATCGAACAGATGGTGGCCTTGGCCGTTCTGATGCCCATCGTGGCCTCAATGGGCGGCAATGCTGGCGCGCAAACCATGACTGTGACCGTGCGCGCGCTGGCGATGCGCGAGCTGGATGGCGGCCGTTTGAAGCGCCTTATTCGCCGCGAAATGGTGGTAGGTTTTTTCAATGGCGTGATCTTTGCCGTTGGAATCGGTGTGGTGACCACGCTGCGCTATGGCGATCTCGGTCTTGGAGTGGTTATCGCCATGGCCATGGTGATCAACATGATCGTGGCTGGAACATTCGGAATTCTGGTGCCGCTGACTTTGGACAGCCTGAAGGCCGACCCCGCGATTGCGTCTGCGGTCTTTGTGACCACCATCACCGATATCGTTGGCTTCTTTGCCTTTTTGGGTATTGCGGGACTTTGGTTCGGACTTTTCTGAGGCCGGAAATTGAACCCAACATGGCTGTGGAGTGTTGCAATCTGGCCGCTTGCTTCCCACCTGACTGGCGGTTAACGATTCATGACCGGCCCCTTGAGGGTCGGAGTGGACGACTGACAAGGAGCAATCTATGCGCAGTCTACCGAAGACCAACGTCATGCAGACCTTGAGCTGGGCGCTGGTATGCCTCTTTTCCATGGGGTTGGTTGTCGCCGTAGTCGCTGGCGTCTAGAAAGACGCTGGAGTTTTTCACTCACAAGATTACGACAAGGGCGCCCGGCCACTGGGCGCCCTTCGTCTTGAATATGAGGATATTCCATGAAGCTCTTGATCGGGAATCGGAATTACTCGACCTGGTCGCTGCGCCCCTGGCTGGTTTTGCGGCACTTTGAAATCCCGTTTGAGGATGAAGTGCTGCAATTGTCGGGACCTCGCTGGCGCGAGACATTGGCTGAGCGCTCGCCTACCGGCAAAGTGCCGGTACTGGTCGATGGCTCTCTCGTCGTCCCCGAAACACTGGCCATTATCGAATATCTGGCCGAATCATTTCCGGACAAGGCGATCTGGCCGATTGAGCGAAATGCCCGAGCGCTGGCGCGGGCGGCTGCTTCTGAAATGCATGCCGGGTTCTCGATGCTGCGCAATCATGCACCGATGAATTTGCGCGCCAGCCATCCCGGCAAGGTCGATCTCGATGCGGTTCGGGGCGATCTGCATCGGGCCGAGACATTGTGGGGTGGCCTGCTGGAAAATTCGGGCGGACCATATCTGTTTGGGGCGTTTTCTGCTGCCGACGCCATGTTCGCGCCTTTGTCGACGCGGTTGCGCACTTATGATCTGCCGGTTTCCGACGTTGCCGGGCGTTATGTCGAGGCGATCTATGCGCTCCCCGCCTTTCAGGAATGGCGCGGTCTGGCTTTGCAGGAGCCGTGGGTGGTGGATGACGACGAGATCGACGTCATTCAAGGGCGCGTCGCGCCGGGGACTATTGCATGATCCATATGGTGAAACTCTGTGTTGGCGTGTCCAGCGTGGAGGAATTGGAGAGCTATCGTCACGAGCGCGCCCATTGGTGGGACGCGGATTATGGCGAAGAGGTGCATGTGCACCGCACCCGCATGATGCCCAAGCGGCGCGAGGAGATGGAGGGCGTTTCCTCGATCTATTGGGTCATGTCCGGCACGATCTGCTGTCGGCAGCGTATTCTGCGGTTGGCGCAATACACCAATGCGGAAGGGATCGATTACTGCGACATCATCATGGCGCCGGATATCATCCGCACCTTGCCTTACCCCAAGCGCCCCTTTCAGGGCTGGCGCTATCTGCGTCCAGAAGATGCGCCGCCGGATATGGAAGGCAATGACAACGAGAATTCAGCGGAAATTGCAGCCGAGCTGGCGCGCATGGGGCTGATTTAAGCTCTTCCTTCTCCCCTTGTGGGAGAAGGTGCCCAAAGGGCGGATGAGGGGGCCGAGATTTAATTGCAAGCACTGCATGCGCGGAGAGAACCCCTCACCCTGGATTTTCTGCTGAACGCAGAAAATCCTATCCCTCTCCCACAAGGGGCGAGGGAGGGCCGGTGGGGTGGGACTACTCCGCCGCCCTCGTTGCGAAATGCGGGCGGCGTTCCATGACTTCCTTGAGGAAAGCACCGGTGTGGGAGCGGGGATTGGATGCCACGTCCTCGGGCGTGCCTATGGCCACGATTTCACCGCCGCCATCGCCGCCTTCGGGACCGAGGTCGATGACCCAGTCGGCGGTCTTGATGACTTCCAGATTATGCTCGATGACGATGACCGTATTGCCGCCATCGACCAGTTCGTGCAGCACTTCCAGCAGTTTGGCGACGTCGTGGAAGTGGAGGCCCGTGGTCGGCTCGTCCAGCATGTAAAGCGTGCGGCCGGTGGCGCGCTTTGAGAGCTCTTTCGACAGCTTGACGCGCTGCGCCTCGCCGCCGGACAGGGTTGTGGCCGGCTGGCCGACCTTGACATAGCCGAGGCCAACGCGCTGGAGGGTGGCGAACTTGTCGCGGATCACCGGAACGGCCGAGAAGAATTCCACGCCTTCATCGATGGTCATGTCGAGAATGTCGGAAATCGACTTGCCCTTGAACTGGACTTCGAGCGTTTCCCGATTGTAACGCTTGCCCTTGCAGACGTCGCAGGTGACGTAAACGTCGGGCAGGAAGTGCATTTCGATCTTGAGAACGCCATCGCCTTCGCACTTCTCGCAGCGGCCACCCTTGACGTTGAAGGAGAAGCGGCCCGGGCCATAGCCGCGGGTTTTTGCTTCGGGCAGTCCGGCAAACCATTCGCGCAGTGGCGTAAAGGCGCCGGTATAGGTCGCCGGGTTCGAGCGCGGTGTGCGGCCAATCGGAGACTGGTCGATGTCGATGACCTTGTCGAGGAATTCAAGGCCGGTCAGGCTCTCATGCGGGGCCGGGACGACACGCGCGCCGTTGAGGCGGCGAGCGATGGCCTGATACATGGTGTCGATCATCAGCGTCGACTTGCCGCCACCGGAAACGCCGGTAATGGCGACGAACATGCCGAGCGGTACGTCGACCGAGACATTCTTGAGATTGTTGCCGGTGGCGCCCTTTACGGACAGGGCTTTGCCCTTCTTGGCTTCACGACGCTCTGCGGGGACAGGAATGCCCATGCGCCCGGACAGATATTTTCCTGTAAGCGAGTCCGGGTGGTTGAGAATGTCCTGCGGCGATCCCTCCGCAACGATATTGCCGCCATTGACGCCGGCACCGGGCCCGATATCGAGGACGTAGTCGGCGGTGAGGATAGCGTCTTCGTCATGTTCAACGACAATGACGGTATTGCCGAGATCGCGCAGGCGCTGCAGCGTTTCGAGCAGGCGGGAATTGTCGCGCTGATGCAGGCCGATGGAAGGCTCGTCCAGCACATAGAGCACGCCGGTGAGGCCCGAGCCGATCTGGCTGGCGAGACGGATGCGCTGGCTTTCGCCGCCCGACAAAGTGCCGGAATTGCGCGACATGGAGAGATATTCCAGCCCCACATCGTTGAGGAATTTCAGGCGCTCGCGGATTTCCTTGAGGATGCGCTCGCCGATCTGGCTCTGGGTTGGTGTCAGCTTGGCGGAAAGGTCGATGAACCACTGGCTGGCCACCTTGATCGACATTTCGCTGACCTTGCCGATATGCAGGCCATCGATCTTGACCGCCAGCGTCTCCGGCTTGAGACGATAGCCACCACAGGCAAAGCAGGGCTTGGCCGACATGTATTTTTCGATTTCTTCGCGCATGCCGGCGCTTTCGGTTTCCTTGTAGCGGCGCTCAAGGTTGCCGATGACGCCTTCAAAAACCTTGGAGGTCTTGTACTGGCGCAGGCCGTCATCATAGACGAAATCGATCTTGGTCTTGTCAGTGCCGTAAAGCACCGCGTGCTGCACATCGAAGGGCAGTTCATTCCAGGCGGTGCCGGTAGACGCGCCAAAATGCTTCACGACGGCCTGAAGGGTTTGCTGGTAGTAAGGAGCGCTGGTTTTCGACCACGGCAGAATGGCCCCATCGCGCAGCGACAGGGTGGGATCGGGAACAATCTGATCGGGGTCGATCTTCTGCTCGGTGCCCAGGCCATCGCAGACCGGGCAGGCGCCGAAGGGATTGTTGAACGAGAACAGGCGCGGCTCGATTTCGGCAATGGTGAAGCCGGAAACCGGGCAGGCGAATTTTTCAGAGAAGGTGATCTGGCGCGGGGTGCCGTCCTCGTTTTTCTCGTCCGCCAGTTCGACCAGCGCAATGCCCTCAGCCAGCTTGAGCGCGGTTTCAAAACTTTCCGACAGGCGGCCGGAAATATCCGGCGAAACGACGAGACGGTCTACGACCACTTCAATGTCGTGCTTGTATTTCTTGTCGAGGGCAGGGGCGTCCTCGATCTCGTGATATTCGCCATCGATCTTGACGCGCTGAAAGCCCTTGCGCATCAGATCGGCCAGTTCCTTCTTGAACTCGCCCTTGCGTCCGCGTGCAATCGGGGCCAGCAGATAAAGCCGCGTTCCCTCGGGCAATTCCAGCGTCCGGTCCACCATCTGCGAGACGGTCTGACTCTCGATGGGCAGGCCCGTGGCGGGCGAATAGGGAATGCCGACGCGCGCATAGAGCAGGCGCAGGTAATCGTAGATTTCGGTGACAGTGCCAACGGTAGAGCGCGGGTTACGCGATGTTGTTTTCTGCTCGATGGAAATGGCCGGTGAGAGGCCTTCGATGTGCTCGACATCGGGCTTCTGCATCATTTCCAGAAACTGGCGCGCATAAGCGGACAGCGATTCCACGTATCGGCGCTGGCCTTCGGCGTAAATGGTATCGAATGCCAGTGACGATTTACCGGAGCCGGACAGGCCGGTCATCACGATCAGGCTGTCGCGCGGCAGCTTGACGTCGATGCCCTTGAGATTGTGCTCACGGGCACCGCGCACGATGATTTCGCGGTTGAGGCTCGGCTTGTCGGTCATATTCGGTCCATAGCGTGCGCGCCGGCGGGGAGGGGCGGGCGAAGGCCAAGAAATAGGGCTTCGAGGGTCCGCCCGCAAGTCAACTTGCCGGATCAGATGTTTGTGAACGTAACCAGAACGAACGGGATTCGGTCAAGCCGGATTAGGGCATGACTGCTGACAGGGGGAGTCAGGAGGGCGAACCGGGCCGAACCTATCCTATCCGGCCCGGCGCAGAGCGCCGGCTAGACCGGGAGCCCAGAGATCCGGCGCTGTGTGCTCAGCAGTTGGTCGAGCAGGCCCCGCAGGCAAATGACCATTTTCTCGTTCCGAAGCTTTTCGGCCGCTGCGCTGCGGTCAGGCAGGCTGCGCCATATCGCTACGGTGGCGGCGACCATTGGGGTCAGGATTAGAGTGGTCTCCAGCAGAATGGACATGACGAAAAGCGAATACAACATCGGTGCACTCCAGATGATGCGGCAGCCCATCTGCCGCTGATGGTATCAGGATGTGCGTAGGACTGGCGAGGCACAAGCGCGTTGTCATATCTTCATGCTCCCCGTCTCCTTGCGCCTGGTATGCCACGAGAAAGCCTCTTCCAGCACGTGCGGGGTATGGCCGCCCCGTGCGCAGGCGCGCTCAAAATAATCGTTGAGTTGGTCGCGGTAGGAGGGGTGGACGCAATTGTCGATGATCTTGCGGGCGCGCTCGCGCGGAGCGAGTTCGCGCAGGTCGGCCAAGCCAACTTCTGTCACAAGGATATCGACGTCGTGTTCGGTGTGGTCGACATGGCTGACCATGGGCACGACGGAGGAAATGGCACCGTCCTTGGCGAGGGACTTGGTGACAAAGACCGACAGATAGGCATTGCGGGCGAAATCGCCCGAGCCGCCAATGCCGTTCATCATCATCGTGCCATCAACATGGGTGGAATTGACGTTGCCGTAAATGTCGAATTCGAGCGCGGTATTGATGCCAATAATGCCAAGGCGGCGGATGATTTCGGGATGGTTGGAGATTTCCTGCGGCCGCAGGACCAACTTGTCCTTATAGGTATCGAAATTGCCGAACACCCGCTCTGCATAGGGTGCACTCAGGGTGATCGATGAGGCCGAGGCGAAACTGAGTTTGCCCGCGTCGAAAAGATCGAAGGTCGAATCCTGCAAGACCTCGGAATAGAGGCGCAGATGGTGGAAGGGGCCATCGGCCAGCCCTTGCAAGACCGAATTGGCGATGGAGCCAATACCGGCTTGCAGCGGCTGCAGCGTCAGATCGAGGCGGCCCGTCGTCACTTCATTTTCAAAAAATTCGATGAGGTGATGCGCGATGGCGCTGGTTTCGGTGTCGGCAGGCAGGATCGAGGAGGCACTGTCGATCTCGTTGGTGATGACAATGGCCGCAATTTTCTCGGGCGGGATGGGTACATAATGCGTGCCGACACGGCTGTCGCAGGCCATCAGCGGAATTGGCGCGCGGGTTGGTCGCTTGCTCGGGATATAGATGTCGTGCAGACCGTCCAGGCCCAGGGGTTGAGACAGGTTGATCTCGACGATGACCTTTTTGGCCAGAATGGCGAAGCTGGCCGAATTTCCGATCGAGGTCGTGGGGATCAGCCCACCGTCTTCCGTTATGGCCGCGGCTTCGACGATCGCATAATCGATAGGCCCAAGCTGGTTGGAGCGCAGATGTTCCACCGTTTCGCTTAAGTGTTGATCGATGAACATGACCTCACCGCGATTGATCGCCTTGCGCAGCGTCGGATCGGCCTGAAAGGGCATGCGGCGCGCCAGCACTTTTGCCTCGGTCAGCATCCGATCAATGTCGTGACCAAGTGAGGCGCCAGTGATCAGAGTGATCTGGAATGGGTCCGTTTTGGCGCGCTCTGCCATGGCAACAGGAACGGCCTTGGCGTCACCGGCCTTGGTGAACCCGCTCATGCCGATGGTCATCCCGTCCTTGATCAGGGCTGCGGCGGTCTCGGGTGAGACGATGCGGTCCATCAGGGCAGGGTGGCGGATACGGTTCGACAGATCGGGCATAGACTGGTTCTCGGGTGTGTGTTCGTTATTTCCCTAAGCGCTTGAGCGTGCACGTGCTTTGATCCCGGTCAAGCGCGGAGTTGACAATTTGCGAAATGAGAACATAAATAGAACATACAAATTTGAGCGGCGGCCCTAAAGTGGTGCCTCATCGGTCTGGAAGCTGTTAACTGTTCGGATTTTTACCGGTGTTTGTCGCCCGAAAGGTTTAAGGTGCCGACATGAGGCAGGGCCGGTGTTCCGGGCCTTCTATGCCCTGCGACGAGATGAAAGCGCCCTGTGACCGGACAGATCGGGGCTGAATTGGAAGGAATGGTGCCATGGCTGGCAGCGTGAACAAGGTTATTCTGGTCGGCAATCTGGGCAATGATCCCGAGGTGCGGAACCTGCCAAATGGCGGCAAGGTGGTGAACCTTTCGGTTGCCACATCCGAAAGCTGGAAGGATCGCAATACCGGCGAGCGCCGCGAAAAGACCGAGTGGCACCGCGTGGTGATCTTCTCGGAAGGTCTGACGCGTGTTGCCGAGAGCTATCTGCGCAAGGGCTCCAAGGTCTATATCGAAGGCCAGTTGCAGACCCGCAAATGGCAGGACCAGTCCGGCCAGGACAAATATTCCACCGAAATCGTGCTGCAGGGATTCAATTCCAATCTGACGCTGCTCGATGGTCGTGGTGATGGCGCGGGTGCGGGCGATGGCGGTGGTTATGGCGCCGGTGGCGATAACGGCTTCCGTGGGGTGCGCGATCAGGGCGGTGGTGGCGGTGGCGCGCGGCGTCCACAGGCCAATGCTCCGGCCTTCGAGCCCGGCGGCATGGATGATGACATTCCGTTCTGAGCGGATTTGAAAAGGGCGGTCCTGGGGCCGCCCTTTATATTTGAGAGGTCAGGCGGCCTGAAATTGTCGCCATGTACCGCGGCCGGCTGATTTGGCGGCATAAAGAGCGGTATCGGCATTGCGATAAAGCGTCTCGGCGTCTTGCTCGACCCGGCGCGCGATACCGATTGAGGCTCCCACATGGTGGGGCTGGTTGCCCAATATGAACGGGTGATCAAACGCGCCGATGATTTTGGCCGATAGGGCGTTGAGGTCCATTTTCTCGCGGCCATCGGTGAGAATGGCAAATTCATCGCCGCCAATTCGGGCGACCAGAGCCGAGGCGGGCACGCATTGGCGCAGGCGCTGGGCGGTGGCGATCAGGCAGGTGTCGCCATGTGCGTGACCCAGGCTGTCATTGATGGTTTTGAAATTGTCGAGATCGATCAGCAGCAGTGCGCCTGTCGGTACGCCGCCCTTGTGTCCGTGTAGATCGGTCAGCCGGTTCTGGAACAGGCTGCGATTGGCGAGCCCGGTCAGCGCATCGGTTTCTGCCAGGATGCGCGTGCGCTCCGCCAACTGCTTTTCTTCGGTGATGTTCTGTTTCATGCCGAAAATCAAGCGGGCGCGACCATCTGCGCCATCCACCGTGGCGGTAATGCGCATCCAGCGCTCCTCGCCCTTCAACGTGACAATTTCGGCATCGAAACGGAAGTCACCCAGCGTTGAAATGGCTTCTGCGCGCAGGGCCTGCATCTGGCGTGCCGATTCCGGCTTGTACAATTGCAGCGTCAGCGCGCGGGTAAGCGGTGTTCGATGAGGAACCTCGAAAATGTCATAGACACCAGCGGTCCAGGTAATTTCTTCCTCGGGCAGGGTGCAGGTCCAGATGCCAATCCGCGCGGTGGCGGAGGCGCGTTCGACCCGGCGCTGGCGCTGGATTTCGGCATCGCGCCTGCGTGCCATGGCGGCGTGTGCGACCAGCTCGGTCACGCGGGTCAGCAGAATTTGTGCGGCAATGTCGCTGCGCGGCTTGTCGTCCCAGAGCAGCAGCCAGATTGGCTTGTCGAGCTCGAATGCGGGCACCGGCACGATCATCAGAAATGGTAAGCCGATTTCAAGGGAGAGGACTTTGCCGACGGTGCCAAGAAGCAGCGGATTGACGGGCTCGTTCAGGCAGAGACCATCTTGAGCCAACCAGCGGTTCGGGGCAGCAATGATGCCAGCGCCAATGACATTTGCCAGTTGACGTATGTGCCTCAGAAAGGCCGTAGCGCCCATCCCGGTCTCGTTTTGGGTTAGGGCTAAGTCGGGATGGTACAATTCGGCCTCGTATACTTAGGGGCAAACCCTAAGGGCCTCGTCTTAAAACTGCGTTTCTAATGGCTGAATGCAAACAAAAAAGGCGGCCCGGAGGACCGCCTTGAATGGTGAGAGGCGAGCCGTTCTTATTATCGGCTGAATGGCACTTCGGCGCGCAGGCTGTCGCCGGATTCGACATAGACCACTTCAAACACGACCTGAATGGCCTCCTTGCTGAGCGTGATCTGCGAGGAGATGTTGAGGTCCTTGCCTTCTTCGTCCTTTTCTCGCTCGCGCAGGTTGAAGATAAGGCTCTGGCCGCGCTTCTGGCCCACGGCGATGCCGTTGAAGGTCGCGTTGGAACTCATCACCGCTTCAAAGCGCTTGTTGGCGTCGACATAGGCCATGGTGCCGGCCACCGAGAGCGTGGTTCCGGCCAATGTGCAGCGGCCGTTATAATTGATCTTGTCCTGGTTGCCCTGGCTGAGCGACAGGCGGCAGACGACACTTTCCTGCGTGGCGCCGATCAGCACGCCGCGCCCGCGCCATTCCCCGATATAGGACTGAAGCAGGGCGATATCGGCCGGTGCAGCAAGGGCCGGAATGGCCGCGGCCGAGGCGGAAAGCAGGAGACCTGCCAGTGCGATGGCACGGGTCAGGGGTCCGAAAGATATCATGGCGTAGCGCCTCCAAATGGAACGCCTGACGTTCTGGCGAACGCGCGCTCCATATCCTTTGTTGAGCATCGACCCAAAAACCGCGTCGCACTTTCTGGATTGATGCCGGTGCAAACCAGCCCCCCGGCTGTTCAGCGAATCTTCGATACCAAATTTGTTTGCCGGATGCGCAGCAAATTCGCGCGAAGAGGAGTGTAGGACGTTATCGTCAGGACGGCCCGCTCGGTTCGATTTCGGCGGGGCGACCATTGCGCGTCGTGTGAGTGTCGGCGGTGGGGTCGTCCGGCGTCGGGTCTTCGTCAGCCATGCGCACGCCAATCTTGCCCAGCGGGTGGAAGAATTTGCCACCCGCTGCCAGCAGGGCAGGCAGGATGAACAGGTCGCCGATCAGGGCGAAGGCAAGGGTGGAGACGAAAAGCGTACCGAACAGCGCCACCTGCGGCAGTTCGGAGAAGGTGACGATGATCACCCCGGAACACAGGATGATCGTTGTGGCGACAATGGCTCCACCAATACGGTTCAGCGTGTGTTTGACGGCGTCGATATGGCTCATGCCCTCATCGCGCCGCGAATGGAGATAGTGGGACAGGAAGTGCACCGTGTCGTCCACCGCGATGCCAAAGGCGATGGTGAGAGCAATGACGGTGGTCAATTGCAGCCCCTGGCCGAAAAAATACAGCCAGGCTTCGGTCCCCAATATCGGGAACAGATTGGGAATGGCCGAGGCGAGCGCGACGCGGAAGGATTGGAAGGCAAAGCCGATCAGTCCCAGATTGACGATGACTGACAGCGTCAGGTCGAGTTGCAGGCCGCGCACGATATCGTCGGTGGCAAATGTGGTGAGGATACGGAAACCGCCGATTTCGGCGTCGGTAATGCCAGCGGCGGCGAATTCTGCCTCCAGATCATCAACCAGTTTCTTGAGCACGTCGGATTCGATGATGGTCGGCATGAAGCCGGTGACCAATGCCTGCGAGCCATCATCGGTAACGAACCGCTTGCGCATGAAGGGTCCGACGGAGTCGAACACTTCCTCGCGCGTAAAGCCGCTATCGGTGTAATTGGTGAGGCTCGCGGCCGAGATGACCTTGTTCAAGCCGAGGTGACTTTCAAGGATCTGGTGGATGGCCAACACCTTCTCGAAATCCACCGTGCCGATATTGGGATCATTGCCGATAAGCGGCACGCGCACATAGAGCGGCGCGACGCCGCCCACGCCATCATCGATTTCGGCAGCAGCGGACAGGGCCGTGGAATCTTTGGCGACGAAATCCTCGAATGAGAAGCGCGGCTGGATCAGCACATAGGGCACAAGCAACAGAATGGTCACCACGATGGCTATGATCGAAACCGGACGCCCGAAACGGCTGGCGACATGCCAGGCGACCGGCAAAGGTGCGGTTAGTAGAATGCTGTTCTTGGGCGGCGCCTTGAAGCCAAGCCGGATCGCCAGTTTGAGCAGGAGTGGCAGGAAGGTCATGAGGCAGACGAAAAGCAGGAAGGTGCCGATGGCACCCGCTGCTGAAAACTCACGAATGCCCTGACCCGGGGTCAGCGCCAGCGAGGCAAAGCTGACAAAGGTGGTGAGCATGGTGAGGGCCGCAGCCGGGCCAACGAGCTTTACGGTCGCGTCGACCGCCTTGTTCGGCTCCATGCCGTCGCGCCAGAAGGCGAGCCAGTTGAAGACAAAAAACATGGATTCAGCGAAGGAGATCACCAGAACAAGGGTGGTTACGATGATGGTCAGGAAGCTGAACGAGCCGAAGAACATGAGGATCATGCCCATCGACCACATGACGGCGAGGAATGGCGTGGCCGCGACGATGATGGCGCCGAAGAACGAACGCAGCGTGAGCAGGGCGATCAGCGCGCCAAGCCCAAAGCCCCAGACAGTGAATTTGACCTGATCGTCCACCGCCGCGTTGAGCATTTCGGAGGTCCAGACGGGCGGGCCAGTCAGCTCTATCTTGATGTCCTCGGATTCGTAGAAGGCTATGGTTTCGCGCAGGCTGGCGATCATCGCCTTGGCGCCGTCGGCCTTAACCTTCTCCTGATCGGGGAACATGATGATCACCACACCGGACAGGTCCGGCGTGATGAGATTGCGCATCATCGGATCGTTCTGCTGCAGATCGATGAGAGTGAAGGCGACTTCGTCTGCCGTTCGCATGCCTTCCGGCACGGCGGGAACCGAGCCGCCGCCGGGGATCGGCTTGCGCAGCGTGAACGGGGACATGGTGCCCACTGCGTAGTCGTTCAGTTCCAGATCAAAGGCGAGGAAACGAATTTCCTCGATGATTTCCGGTTCGGCGAGGCGCTCTGAATTGACGAGAATATAGATGTCGTTCTCGAAGGTGCCGAAGGTCTCCGAGAGATGCTCATAGGCGTCGTAATACTGGCCGGAATGCGCGTAGACCCGCAAAAGGTCGCCATCCACGTTGGCCTTCGGGATCTGCGAAAAGGCAAGGATGGTGAAGGCGAGGATCGCCAGAGCTACAAGGCGCGGAAAGCGCAGCGTCGTCAGCCCGATATGTTCCAGCCCGAAGCCGATGGAGCGTTTATGGGTGATGCGGTCGAGGGCGCGACGCAGAAATGAACCAGAAGACACCGAGACCCAACTCCCCCAAACCGGCGCAATAGCGCAAAATTTTTACGGGGTGTAAGTGAGTCCGTCCAGTGACAGCGGTGGGCGTGGGCCCGGTATATCGTGCCCACGCCGCTGATATCAGGCAGAGAGCGCGGCTTTGTTCGCCAGCAGGAAGTCCTTGAACGCTTGAGGCTTCTTGCCCGAATAGCGCTCAACCACATCGGTCACAACGCCATGATGACCGGCAACGGCGTCGCGCTGAAAGGCCAGAAGGGCTTCGGCAAATCCCTCGGGAACGCCCGCCGCGACCATGCCGGCCTTCAGATCGGCTGGCGGAAGTGCGATAGCGGAAACCGGCTTGCCGGTGACTTCGGAATAGAGCGCGGCGCGCTGCTCATTGGTCACAGCGGCCGGGCCGGTGACGTCCTCGATCGTATTGCCTTCGGCAGTCAGCAGAGCGCCTGCGGCGGTGCGGGCAGCATCGGCGCGGGTCACATAGGATGTGCCGCGGTCGCCGATAAGGCCAAAAAGCTGGCCAGACGCCACGACATGGGCGGCATCGGCGAAATTGTTTTCGGCATACATGTGATTGCGCAGGATGGTGAAGCCAACGCCGGAACTGGCGAGAGCCACTTCGGTCCAGAAATGTTCTGGTGCGAGGCCTGAGTCGGCGTCCGGGCGCGCGGCGGGGGCAGAGGTGTAGACAATGTGATTGATCCCAGCCTCTTTGGCGGCGGCGATGGCAGCGGTCTGCTGGGCCACGCGAGTGCCAATGCCGTCGGTGGAGACGATCAGCAGGCGGTCGACACCAGCAAAGGCTGCGGGCAGGGAGGCAGGGTCATTGAAATCGACCTTGCGGACTTCGACGCCCTTTGCCGCAAGATCGGCAAGCTTGGACGGGTCGCGGGTGCCGGCGATGACCTTGGTGGCGCCGCGCGCCAGAAGCTCTTCTACGGCGATGCGGCCGAGATTGCCCGAAGCGCCGGTGACGAGAAGGGATGCATTGTTGAATGTGCTCATGACACTCTCCTGAGATTGATCCGGGTTTCGTCCTGCTCCCCTTGTGCCATGCATGGGTGGAGAGTAAGTATCGAAAAGTGAGTGTCTATCTAGTCGCCGATCAGGCGGCTGAAAAGGAGGCACTTTTTCGGCCATAGATTACCTTGAGGTAAGTGCATGCAGCAGGATCAGGATATCGCCTCGGTATATGTCGAGCGCTGGAACGCGGCGGCGGATCTTTCCGGCCCATGTCCAGTGCGCGATGTGCTCGACAAGATCGGTGACAAGTGGAGCATGCTGCTGGTGATGACGCTGGCCTCGGGGCCAAAGCGGTTCAATCAACTGCACCGGGAAGTGCCCGATATCTCGCAGAAAATGCTGACCCAGACATTGCGTGATTTGCAGCGCGACGGGCTGGTGGCACGACAGGTCTTCGATACCAAGCCGCCGTCAGTTGAATATCGCCTGACGCCACTGGGCCAATCGCTGATCGTGCCATTCGGGTATCTGATTGAATGGGCCAATGACTCCGTTAAAACCATTGCTGCGGCGCGGAGCGATTTCGACGCCGTTTCCTGACGGCAGATAATTCGCAAACAAGTGTTTGCAAAGATATGTTTGCAATGTAATCTGCTCCGCGAGAAGTGGAGCAGTTCATGTCCGAACGCCGTACGATTAGCCGAATAAAGCCTGACGCAATGGCGTTGCGGGCGCTGGCGCATCCCCAGCGCTTGCGGATGCTGGGCATGTTGCGGATCGATGGACCGGCCACGGCGACGCGGTTGGCCGAGCGCATGGGGCTCAATAGCGGGGCGACGAGCTATCACCTGCGCCAGCTCGCGCGGCATGGCTTCATCGTCGAGGATGAGACGCGCGGCAATGCGCGGGACCGCTGGTGGAAAGCGGCACATGAAACCACGACATTTCTGGAGGATGAGGCGGACGAGGATGCACTCGATGCCGGGCTCGCTTTCGCCGAAGCGGCGCTCACTGCGCAGTTCGCAGAGATGCAGCGCGCATTAGCCCGGCATACGCAATTGCCGATGGAATGGCGCAAGGCGTCGACGATGAGCGACTATATCATTCCTCTCGCTGCTGCCGATGCTGAGGCGCTGCTGGACAAGCTCAATGCCGTGCTGCTCGAAGCCATGGCGCAGGCACCTAAGGCCGGGAGCAATTATGCGCCGGACTTAAAACCCGTAAGCATTATGTTACATGCTTTCCCCCGTGCGCCCGAGGAGGATGAGCAATGAGCGGCAAGGGGCCACTTATCGCGCTTGCCTCGGCGACTGTCGCATCCATCGGGGGTACGCGGCTTTCGGTTATCGCCATTCCATGGCTGGTGCTGACCACAACCGGCAGTCCGGTGTTGACTGGGCTTGTCGGGCTCGCAGAGCTTTTGCCCTATGTCATCGCCAAGGCGCTGGGCGGACCGCTGATCGACCGGATCGGTGCGCGCAGAATAGCGATATGGAGCGATTGTCTGTCTGCACTCGCATTGACGCTTATTCCCTTGCTGTTTTGGGCTGGGCTGCTGTCCATTTGGGTCTTGCTGCCAGCGGTGGCGCTGGTCGGCGTGCTTCGTGCACCCGCCGATGCGGCCAAACAAGCGCTGGTGCCTGTGGTTGCGTCTATCGGCAATATGCCGCTTGAGCGCGTCACCGGTATCCTCGGCGCCAGTGATCGTCTGGCGGGGACGCTGGGCGCTGCAGGGGCAGGGGTGCTGATTGCCCTTATGGGCAGCGCGCCAGCACTGCTGATCAATGTCGCGGCCTTTCTGCTGTCCGCAATCCTTGTTGGTTTCGGTCTGCCAAGGCAGGCCAAGTCGGAACCCAAGGAAGAGCGCACAAGTTATCGCGCCGATTTCAACGAGGGATGGCAGACCCTGCGCGGCGATCCGGTCCTGGTCGGTCTCGTCGTGATGATTGCCATCACCAATCTTTTCGATCAGGCCTATGCCATCGTGCTGCTACCTGTTTGGGTGCAGACGATGAACCTAGATGTCAGTTGGGTCGGCATCCTGCTGGCCACATTCTCTGGCGGCGCCATTGCCGGGGCGGCGGTGGCGGCGGCCTTCGCCGAGCGTCTGCCGCGTCTATTGATCTACGTCATCGGCTTTCTGTGCGCTGGGCCCACGGCCATGCTCTCACTGGCTTTCACATTGCCACTGCCGGTCATTCTAGCGATTTTCGTCGTCAGCGGCTTTATGGCGGGCTTTCTCAATCCCATCATTAGCGCCATCCTGTTCGAGCGCATCCCCAAGCCGATGGTCGGCCGGGTGATTGCATTGGTGGGGGCGCTTGCCTGGGCATTGATGCCGTTTGGCGGGCTTTATGCGGGTGTTCTGACCGATAATCTCGGCGTTTTCGATGCCCTGTCCGTCACCGGTATCCTCTATCTGGTCGCCGCATTGTCGCCGGTCGCCATTCCGGCGTTCCGCCAGATGAAGCGGCCCGTTGCGGTCGCGGGGTGATCTCCACAGGTCCGGGCGGCGAAAATTGGTGTTTTGCGCCGGAATCGCCTATCAATCAGGCAATTCGAACCAACGTAGAATCACAACGTGACAGATACGCCTGAAGATGTGAGCGGCGGCGCGTCGTCCTCGGACATCGCACCGATCTTTATCACCGACGAAATGCGCAAGAGCTATCTCGATTACGCCATGAGCGTGATCGTCAGCCGCGCGCTGCCCGATGTGCGCGACGGCCTCAAGCCGGTGCATCGCCGCATCCTGTTCTCGATGAGCGAGAACGGCTACGAATATAACAAGCCGTTCCGCAAATCGGCCCGCGTCGTTGGTGACGTGATCGGTAAATACCACCCGCATGGCGACCAGTCGGTCTATATGGCCTTGGTGCGTATGGCGCAGCCTTTTGCCATGGGTGAGATGCTGGCCGAAGGTCAGGGCAATTTCGGTTCCGTCGACGGCGATATGCCCGCCGCCATGCGTTACACCGAAGTGCGCATGCAGAAGATCACCAATTCCCTGCTCGATGACCTCGACAAGGACACGGTGGACTTCAGGCCGAACTATGACGGCTCCGAGCATGAGCCGACAGTTATGCCGGCGCGTTTCCCCAATATGCTGGTGAATGGCGGCGGCGGTATCGCCGTGGGTATGGCGACCAATATCCCCACGCATAATCTTGCCGAAACGATCAATGCCACGCTGGCTGTTCTGGACAATCCCTTCGTTACGACCGAGGAATTGCTGGAGCACCTGCCGGGTCCGGATTTCCCCACTGGCGGCATTATTCTTGGGCGGGCTGGTATCCGTCAGGCTTATGAAACCGGTCGCGGTTCGGTGATCGTACGCGGTCGTTCGACGATCGAGGAAGTTCGCAAGGAACGCGAAGCCATCGTCATCACCGAGATTCCGTATCAGGTGAACAAGGCATCGATGGTCGAAAAGATTGCCGAACTGGTGCGCGACAAGCGTATCGAAGGCATTGCCGATCTGCGCGACGAGTCCTCCCGCGAGGGTATGCGCGTCGTCATCGAGGTCAAGCGCGATGCGCTGCCCGATGTGGTGCTGAATCAGCTCTATCGCTTCACGCCGCTGCAAAGCTCGTTCGGCTGCAATTTCGTGGCGCTGAATGGCGGCAAGCCGGAGTTGATGAATCTCAAGCAGATTCTCGACGCCTTCATCGAATTTCGTGAGGAAGTGGTCACGCGTCGGGCTCGGTTCCTGCTGAACAAGGCCCGTGATCGTGCCCATGTTCTGGTGGGTCTGGCTGTCGCTGTTGCCAATATCGACGAGGTTATTGCGCTGATCCGCACCGCGCCCGATCCGGCGACGGCGCGCGAGCAATTGATGACCCGCCGCTGGCCCGCTGCCGATGTCGAGCCGTTGATCCGCCTGATTGACGACCCGCGCCACCGGATCAACGAAGATGGAACCTTCAACCTGTCCGAAGAGCAGGCCCGCGCCATTCTCGAATTGCGCTTGGCGCGCCTCACCGCGCTTGGCCGTGACGAAATCGGCGACGAGCTGAATGGGCTGGGTACGGAAATCGAGGACTATCTCGATATTCTGCGCAGCCGCGAGCGCGTGCGCGCAATTATCCGTACCGAGCTTGAGGAAATCCGCGAGCAGTTCGGCACGCCGCGCCGCACCGAGATTTCTGATCACGCCGCCGATTTCGACGATGAAGATCTCATCGCCCGCGAGGACATGGTCGTTACCGTCAGCCATGCCGGCTACATCAAGCGCGTACCGCTTTCGACCTATCGGGCGCAGAACCGTGGTGGCAAGGGCCGCTCCGGCATGTCGACCCGCGAGGAAGATTTCGTTTCGCGCCTGTTCGTCGCCAATACGCATACGCCGGTGCTGTTCTTCACCAGCCGGGGTATTGCCTACAAGCTCAAGGTCTGGCGTCTGCCGCTTTCGGCGGCCAATGCCAAGGGCAAGGCGCTGATCAATATCCTGCCACTGGAGCAGGGCGAGCGCATCACCTCGATCATGCCGCTGCCCGAGGATGAAACCTCATGGGGCAATCTCGACATCATGTTCGCCACGACGCGCGGCACTGTGCGCCGCAACTCGCTGGCCGACTTTGTTGAGGTGCGCCAGAACGGCAAGATCGCCATGAAGCTCGATGAAGGCGACGAGATCGTCGGCGTCGAGACCTGCACCATCAATAATGACGTGTTGATGACCACGGCGCTGGGTCAGGCTATCCGCTTCCGTGTGGACGACGTGCGCCTGTTCAAGGGCCGCGATTCCATGGGTGTGCGCGGTATCCAGCTTGCCGAGGGTGACATCGTCATCTCCATGGCCATCATCAATCATTCCAATGCCAGCGCCGAAGAACGTGCTGCCTATCTCAAGATGAGCCGGGCAATGCGGGGCGAGGCCGATGACGCTGGTGGTTCGGACGAGGGCGATGTGGTGGCCGGCGATCTGCCACAGGAACGCTATGCCGAAATGGGTGCGCTGGAGCAGTTCATCCTCACCATTTCCGAAAATGGTTATGGCAAGCGCACCTCCAGCCACGAGTACCGGATTACCGGACGTGGCGGTAAGGGCATCGTCGCCATGGCCGTCAACAAGCGCAATGGCAATCTGGTCGCCTCCTTCCCGGTGGAAGATGAAGACCAGATCATGCTGATCAGCGATGGTGGCCAGACCATTCGCCTGCCGGTGGGCGGCGACAAGCCGATCCGCATCGTCTCGCGCGGTAGCCAGGGCGTGATCGTGTTCGACACGGCACAGGACGAAAAGGTCGTCTCTGTGGAGCGCATCAGCGAGCCGGAAGGTGACGAGGATGAAGGCGGCGAGATGCCGCCGGAAGAACCCGCAGCAGAATAAGAAAAAGGGCGCTTCGGCGCCCTTTTTTGTGTCCGTGCTCTGATCGGGTTGACGGGGCTTGCCAATGTCGGGGTGTCATGACTTTCTCCGCGGCACAGGAGTTTTTCATGTTCGATCCCGCTATTCTGATTCCGTATCTCGGCGCCTGCTTCCTTCTGGCCATCGTGCCCGGTCCGACCGTGACCGTTATCGTGGCCAATTCGCTGTCGCGCGGTACTGGAGCAGGGCTGGCGATTGTCGCCGGCACGCAGGCCGGGTTCTTCGCCATGACGCTGATCGTGGCGGCGGGCATGCAGGCACTCGTGGCGTTCATGGGCACGGCATTTGACTGGATCAAGCTGGTCGGCGCGGCCTATCTCATCTGGCTGGGCTACAGGATGCTGCGCAGCAATGGCGATCTGGGCACCGTGCGGGCCGAAAATGGCAAATCGAATATGCGGATTGCCATTGAAGGCTTCTTCGTGGTGCTCTCCAATCCCAAGGCGCTGATTTTTCTTGGGGCGTTCCTGCCGCAATTTGTCGATGTGTCCCAGCCCACCTTTCCGCAGGTGCTGTTGCTTGGCGTCTTCTTCATGCTGGTCGCAGGATCAACCGACGCCATTTATGCGCTGATCGCGGGCAGGGCGCGGCATATGCTGAGTGCCGCGCGGGTGCAGATGGTGTCGCGCCTGTCGGGTGTGTTGCTGATGCTCGGCGGCGTCTGGCTGGCCGTGCAGAAGCGTGCGTGACATTTAACGTGAGGGAATAGAGCCAATGCCTTCTACCAGAATCGAAACCCGGCGCGGCTGGCTCGGGGCAAGGCGGCGCAATTTCATTGAAGCGGTGCAAGGAGCGCTGGTGGCGGGGATATTGATCCCGGATAACGACCGTTGTGTGCGGTTGGCAGAATACGACGATGAAGCGTTCATCGCGCCGCCCCATGTCGGTCCGCACTATAGTGTCGTGGAAATCAGCCTCTTTACCGGTCGCAGTATCGAGGCCAAGCGGCGGCTCTATGCTGCGCTGGTCGAAGCCGTTGAACCCTTTGGCCTGGCGCCGCACGATCTCAAGGTTATTTTGCACGAAGTGCCGCGCGAGAATTGGGGGCTTCGGGGCAAGCCAGGCAGTGAGGTTGATCTTGGCTTCAAGGTCGATGTCTGAGCCTGACTATGAGATTGTCGATCTCAAGCAGGCGCCGCATGTTTTCGATGCGGTGGCTGACCGCATCTGGCGGACATGGTGGCAACAGGATGGGTATGAGCTGGCCGATGTAGAAGCGGCGCTGCGAGATGTAATCCTGGAGCAATCTTATCCTTTCACACTGGTTGCCGTTCGCGCGGGTCGTTTTCTGGGCACGGTGACCAGCATCATGAATGACATCGCTGCGCGCCCTGAATGGGGGCCGTGCCTTGCGGCTCTCTGGGTCGAGCCGGAGGCGCGACGACTGGGCATTGGCGCTGCGCTGGCAGAGGCCTTGATGCAACGCCTTGCAGCGCTGGATTTCGAGCGGGTCTATCTCTCGGCCAAGCCCCATATGCGCGCTTATTATCTGCTGGGAGGCTGGACCATGATCGATAGCGATATCGACAAGGATCATCAGGACGTGTTCGTGCGCGAGCTGGGGGCTCGTTAGTCCATATGACGGGTACCGCCTCGGGGCGCCATCAGTTCAACCGACGACGTTTTGTCGACCGGCAATTTGGCCTGTCCGCTTGCCAAATCGTGGAGCCCCATGACACAAGTTTGGACAACAAAGGGGGAAGAACATGAATGGTTTGGTCGGGTTTTATCCCGGTTCCTTCGATCCGCTGACCAATGGACATCTCGACGTGATCGAGCGCGCCTGCAAGTTGGTGGATACGCTTGTGGTGGCGGTGGGGGTCAGTGCGACCAAGAAAAACCCGCTCTTCACCCATGAGGATCGGGTGGCCATTCTCAATCAGGTGCTGCCCGCGATTGGCGCGCGCACCAATACGGTCTTCAAAATTGTCGATTTCTCCGGCCTTATGGTTCAGGCGGCGCGCGACAATGGCGCCAAGCTGATCATTCGAGGCCTGCGCGACACGACTGATTACAATTATGAAATGCAGATGGTGGGCATGAACGCGCAGATGGCGCCGGATCTGCAAACCGTTTTCCTGCCATCCAGCCCACCTGTTCGGCATATCTCGGCCACATTGGTGCGCCAGATCGCTGAAATGGGCGGTGATATTTCCGCCTTCGTCCCGCCAATTGTTCTCAAGGCCTTGAATTCCAAATGATCAAGTTGACCCGCCGTACCTTCGCCGCCCTCGCATTGGGCGCGACCCTGTTCGCCGCGCCGGCCTTCGCCCAGAGCGGCACGCCGCACCTGATCCTGACGCTGGAAGACGGCGTTGTTGATATCGAATTGCTGCCTGAAATTGCGCCGCTGCATGTCGAGCGCATTGTGACGCTGACCAATGAGGGTCTCTACAATGGCGTGGTGTTTCACCGCGTGATCGACAAGTTCATGGCCCAGACCGGCGACGTCAAGAACGGCAATGCCGACAAGGACGGCTACAATCTGGCCATGGCCGGTACGGGTGGTTCGGATCTGCCCAATGTGCAGGCCGAGTTCAACGCCGAAAGCTTCCAGCGCGGCGTTGTCGGCGCGGCGCGTTCGTCGGACCCCAATTCGTTCAATTCGCAGTTCTTCATCACCACTGATGATGCCAGCTTCCTTGATCGCCAGTACACTGTCTTTGGCAAGGTTGTGTCCGGCATGGAAGCGGTCGATGCCCTGGAAAAAGGCCCGGAAAACCAGAATGGCGCGGTCGCCAATCCAGACAAGATCATCAAGGCCGAAATCGAATATAAGTAAGCCAATGCACCATGCGCCGGCCCGAGCTGGCGCATGGTCTTTATTTGACTGTTAGTATCATATTTTGTATCGGTCCGTACCCGGCCAGTTCAGGTCGGCTTCAAATTTCGGGCCGTTTCATGCTTAGAGTTTCTTTCGCTACCGCAGCGCTGCTGGCGCTGGTGTCCACTGCCGCCGCGCAGGAATTTCCTCAGACCTTCGAGCACAAGTTCGGGACCACGGTGCTTGAGCAGAAGCCTGAGCGTATTGTTACCCTGACCTATACTGGTGTTGACCACTATCTGGCGCTTGGTGTTGTGCCGGTGGGCATTCAGTTCTGGTATGGCGATTATCCCTATGGCGTGTGGCCCTGGGCGCAGGATGAACTGGGTGATGCGGAACTGGTGGTCCTGGGCGAAGTCAATTACGAGCAGATCGCGGCGCTTGACCCCGATGTGATCGAGGCAGTCGTTTCGGGCATCACGGAAGAGCAATATCGTGAACTCTCCAAGATTGCGCCGGTCGTGGCAACAGCGGCAGACCAGTCGGACTGGTCCACGCCCTGGTATGAAATCACCAGGACCGTGGGCCGTATTACCGGCGAGCAGGACAAGGCCGATGTCGTCGTCACCACGCTGCAGGACCGGATTGCCGGGATTGTTGCCGATCATCCTGAATGGCAGGAGATGACGGCGAGTGTGGTGCATACCGATGGCAGCGAGCTTGGCGTGTTCCGTGGCCTCGACGCGCGCTCTCAGGTGATTTCGCAGCTTGGCTTCACCATTACTCCGGCGCTCAATGACCTTGGCACGCCGGAAGACTTCTACGCGACAGCCTCGCTGGAGCAATTGCCGATCATCGAGGCCGATCTGGTCGTGTGGATTTCCGGCACCAACGATCCCGCGCCGATCAAGGCTTTGCCGCTCCGCGAGCGCGCCAAATTCTATCAGGAAGGCCGCGAAATGTTTGCTGGCACCATGTTGGCCGACGCCTTTTCGTGGAGCTCGCCACTGAGCTTCGACTTCCTGCTTGACGAGATGGTGCCCAATATCGAGGCGGCGGTCGATGGCGATCCGCAGACCAAGGTGCCAACGGCGGAAGCGGTCGGGCTCGCACCCTGACGCAGATTTTGGCGAGGCGAAGCTGGTAGCTTCGCCTTGCACTCTTGGGCCTTTCGGCCTAAATCCGGGCCACATTCTTTTCAGTGAAAGAGACCCATCATGGCCTATGCCGATCCCGAAAACACGCTCGTCATCGAAACCAGCAAGGGCAAGGTGGTCATCGCCATGAAGCCCGACGTCGCTCCCGGCCATGTCGAGCATATCAAGACGCTGGCTCGTGAAGGCGCTTATGACGGCGTCGTGTTTCACCGGGTTATCGATGGCTTCATGGCCCAGACCGGCGACGTGAAGTTCGGCAATAGCAATCTGCCTGAATTCAACCCGTCGCGGGCTGGTACCGGCGGCTCGAAGTATCCGAACCTCAAGCAGGAATTCAACGAGACCCCGCACAAGCGCGGCACCGCCTCGATGGCCCGCGCGCAGGATCCGAACAGCGCCAATTCGCAGTTCTTCATCTGCTTTGCCGACGCGCCATTCCTCAACCGTCAGTATACGGTTTGGGGCGAAGTGATCGAAGGCATGGAAAATGTCGACCAGATCAAGCGTGGCGAGCCGGTGATCAATCCGGACCAGATGGTCTCGGTGAAGGTTGCGGCAGACATTGCCGAATAAGTTCTGAAACTGGCGGCCTCGGCCGCCAGTTTTGTTTTGTGCCTGTGGTTGACGGAGCAGGGCCGGGCGCGTGAGGCTTGCCGCCTCCCGGGCTCGCTTGAGTCGCCAATCAGGTCATTGCTTTGAAAATGGAAAGTCTTCTCTGGGCGCTGATGGGCGTCATCGCCGGTGCATGTATTGCTGCGCAGGCGCCGATCAACGCCAATCTGGGACGAGCGCTGGAAGTGCCGGTCGCCGCTGCCGCCGTCTCGTTTCTCGCAGGCGGCGTCGTGCTCTGGGTGCTGGCCTTCGTGTTCAGCCATGTTACTGCAACGCCCATCAATTTTGCCGCTGCGGCGCCCTGGACGCTGGTTGCTGGCGGCCTGCTCGGCGCGTTCTACGTTTTTTCCAATATCACGCTGACGCCGATGATCGGCGCGGCGGCTGTCATGGCGCTGTCGGTGACTGGCCAGCTTGTCGGCGGGCTGTTTCTCGACAAGATCGGTTTCATGGGCATGGCCGCGCGAGAAATCTCGATGGGACGCCTGGCCGGGGCAGCCTTGCTGGTTGTCGGCGCGGTGATGATCCGCGTGCTTTAGCGGCATGATCCGCAAGAGCCTTGTTTGTGTTGCCGCCTCGACATGCTAACGAGCCGCCATGCTTGTATCTGAATTCGACTTCGACCTTCCCGAGAACCTGATCGCCTTGCATCCGGCGGAGCCGCGTGACAGCGCGCGGCTGCTTGTGGTGCGCCCGGGCGAGGTACCAGAGCACCGGCATATTCCCGATCTTCGCAGTTTGTTGCGCCCGGGCGATGTGCTGGTGGTCAACGATACGCGGGTGCTTCCGGCGGAATTGCGTGGTGTGCGTATTCGCGGTGAGAACCGGGCAGGGGTGTCGTTCAACCTGCATAAGCGAGTTGACGCCCATACCTGGCGCGCATTTGCCCGACCCGCCAAGAAGATGGCGCTGCTTGACGAGCTTGAGCTGGGTAATGGGGAGGGTGAGGTTCTGCGCGCCCGAATTGCTGGCAAGGGCGAGACTGGCGAAGTGACGCTGGAATTTGAACTGGGCGGAGCCCAGCTCGATGAGGCAATCAAATCCCACGGCGCCATGCCGCTTCCGCCCTATATCGGGGCCAAGCGTGGCGTCGAGGAGCGTGACAAGGTCGATTACCAGACCGTCTATGCCGCCGAGGATGGCGCGGTCGCAGCGCCTACGGCCGGACTGCACTTTACCGAAAAGCTGTTGCAGGATCTGGCTGAAATGGACGTCGCCATGGAGCGGGTTACGCTGCATGTGGGCGCAGGAACATTCCTGCCCATGAAGGTGGATAACACCGACGACCATGTCATGCATTCGGAATGGGGCGAGATCGAACAGGCCAGTGTCGACCGTATCAATGCCCGGCGAGCGGCTGGCGGTCGCGTGATTGCCGTCGGTACGACCAGCCTGCGTCTGCTGGAAACCGCTTCGCGGGCCACGGGCACATTGCAGCCTTTTGTCGGTGATACCGATATTTTCATCACCCCCGGCTTTCGTTTCCGTACCGTGGATGTGCTGATGACCAATTTTCATTTGCCCAAATCGACGCTTTTCATGCTGGTCAGCGCCTTTTCCGGGCTGGAGACGATGAAAGCGGCCTATGCCCATGCGATAGAGAACGGCTATCGCTTCTATTCCTATGGCGATTCATCGCTGCTGCATCGCGCGCCGCATCCCGAGGATGATGTGTGACGGACACATATCGTCCGATAACACGACAGATCAATCGCATCGTCGCGGGGCTGCGACGTGTGCGGGAGAGCGATGCGCCCAAGCTGACTTTTCACAGGCTGATCGAAACGATGGGGCCGTATTCCCATCGCTTGCTGATCCTGATGCTGACGCTGCTCAACATGATTCCGGGGCCGCCGGGCTTTGGTGGCACGCTGGCCTGGACGACGCTGGCTGTAGCCCTGTTCATGGTGCTGGGTAAGCCGATCCGATTGCCCAATATCATCGGCAAGCGCAAATTGCCGCTGGGTGCGCTGCTCAAGGCGAGCGAGCAGGTGGCGCGGGTGACCGCAATCATCGCACGCTTTTCAAAGCCGCGCCTGCGGTGGCTCACCGGTGCTGCGGCCACCATCCCCTATGGCATCTTCACGATGGTGATCAGCGTGTTCATGGTGCTGCCGATCCCCTTCATAAACGCCATTCCCAATGTGGGGCTCTGCGTTATCGCGTTCTCGATGCTGAACCGCGACGGGTTGGGGGTTGTTGTCGGGCTGGTAATTTGCACCGTCGGCCTCGCGGTCGCCGGTGCATTGCTGACGGGTGCATTCCATCTGGGAATGGCCGCTGTGGACGCCGTGACCTAAATACCGGCGGCGTCGTGCTGCAGGGTGCCGGAGAAACCGCAGGCCGCGCCGTGATAATAGAGGCAGCCGCTCTGCTCCTCCGTGGTCAGCGTGCCATCTTCGTTGAAGGTCAGGGAAATTTCGCAATAGCGGCGGTTAAGCCCGGTTTCATCGGCCTGGGGATCGAAATCCTCATTTTCGACGAAAAAATTGCCGCCGGCGCTATCGAGAATGACCTCGCCATCAATGCCGCCACCACAACCGCCGCCCATGTCGGAGATCGGCACGACGGTACTGATCGAGATGGCGTAGATATCGTTCTCTATGTGCGTAAGATCGAGCGTGATGTCGCCCTCGCCGTCACCAAACCAGTGGCCCTGATGTTCTTGCGCAAGTGTAGGCGCTGCGCATAGGCCTGAGATAAGCAATGCGGCAAGGGCGGGACGAAACATTCAAGCACCTCTGAATCAATAATAACCGGACCATCTCTATGCCAAACAATGGCGGAAATCCGAGCATGATGGTGTGAGCGTTCAAGACCGATTGTCGGAAGGGCGGCAAGGGGCTAGAACGCGGGCCATGAAACAGGTCAACTTTACGATTGCCGCCACCGACGGCATGGCCCGCCGTGGCCGCATCGACACGCCGCGCGGCGAGATCAACACGCCCGCCTTCATGCCCGTCGGCACGGCCGGAACGGTCAAGGCCATGTATCCCGAGCAGGTGCGGGAAACCGGCGCTGATATTCTCCTCGGCAACACGTATCACCTGATGCTGCGCCCCGGGGCGGAGCGGGTGGCGTCGCTGGGTGGATTGCACGATTTCATGGATTGGCAGCGCCCCATTCTCACCGATAGCGGCGGCTTTCAGGTGATGTCGCTGGCCAAGCTGCGCAAGCTCACCGAAAATGGCGTGACCTTCAAGTCGCATATTGACGGGTCAAGCTATGAGCTGACCCCCGAGCGCTCGATCGAAATCCAGACGCTGCTCGATAGCGATATCATCATGCAGCTCGATGAGTGCATCGCGCTCCCCGCTTCGACCAAGGAGATGGAGCGGGCGATGGAATTGTCCATCCGCTGGGCCGACCGCTCCAAGACCGCATTCAACAATCAGCAGAACCGGGCCTTGTTCGGCATTGTGCAGGGCGGCGACGATGCGGAGCTTCGTGGGCGCTCGGCTGCGGGGCTGAAGTCCATCGGGTTTGATGGCTATGCAGTGGGCGGGCTTGCGGTGGGTGAACCGCAAGACGTCATGTTCCGCGTACTGTCCGACATTACGCCCGAACTACCGCATGACCGGCCCCGCTATCTGATGGGCGTGGGCAAGCCGGACGATATTCTGGGCGGCATCGAACGCGGTATCGACATGTTCGACTGCGTGCACCCGACCCGTGCCGGCCGGCATGGCCATGCCTATACACGCTTTGGCGTCATCAACCTGAAAAATGCGCGGCATAAGGATGATCACCGTCCGCTGGACGAGGCGTCACCGAACCCCAATTGCCGCCGCTGGAGCCGGGCCTATCTTCATCATTTGGTCAGGACAGAGGAGATTTTGGGGGCGATGGTGCTTTCGCAGATCAACCTAGCCTATTATCAGGAACTGACTGCTGGCACCCGCGCGGCCATTGAGGCCGGACGGATGAGCGATTTTGCGGCGGAAACCCGGGCAGCGTGGGCTGCCGGCGACCTACCGGTTTTGTGAGGATATGAGTATGGCCAAGGGCTCGAAGGATTCTGGGTTCAATTCGCTCAACAAGCATCGCAAGCGCTTGAGCGAGATCACCATGCGCGAAATGTTCGCACTGGACCCCAACCGCTTTCAGCGGTTCTCGGCCAAGGGGGCAGATATTCTGCTCGACTATTCCAAGAACCGGATCGATGAGGAAACGCTCGAGGCCCTGTTCGATCTTGCCCGTGCGGCAGGTGTCGAGGAACGCCGCACGCAGATGTGCGAAGGCGAGCATATCAACATCACCGAAGACCGCGCCGTCATGCATATGGCGTTGCGCTATCAGGGCGACCGCCCGGTCACGGTCGATGGCCAGGATGTGATGTCGGATGTGCGCGGTGTGCTCAAGGCCATCGAGAACTATACCAATGCGGTGCGTTCCGGCCACATTCGCGGTCACGGCGGCGAGCAGATTACCGATGTGGTCAATATCGGCATTGGCGGCTCGGACCTTGGCCCCGCCATGGTGACGCTGGCGCTTGAGCCCTATACCCGCGCCGACCTGCGGGCGCATTATGTCTCGAACGTCGATGGCGCGCATATCCATGATGTGCTCAAGCGCCTCGACCCGAAGAAGACGCTCTTTATCGTCGCTTCCAAAACCTTCACCACCGACGAAACCATGACCAATGCCAATTCGGCGCGCGAGTGGATTGCCGATACGCTGGGCGAAGAGGCGGTGCCGAACCATTTTGCGGCGGTTTCGACCAATATCGAAGCCTGCGCCAAGTTCGGCATTCGTGAAGATCGTATCTTCGGCTTCTGGGATTGGGTTGGCGGGCGCTATTCGGTCTGGTCGGCTATTGGCCTGCCGATTGCGCTGGCCGTTGGCTACGATAATTTCGCCAAATTCCTCGCCGGTGCCGATGCAATGGATCGGCATTTTCTGGAAACGCCGCTTGAGAATAACCTGCCGGTCATCATGGCGCTGCTGGGCGTCTGGTATCGCAATGCGTGGGGTTTTTCGACCCATGCAGTGCTGCCCTATGACCAGCGCCTGAGCCGGTTTGCCGCCTATCTGCAGCAGCAGGACATGGAATCGAACGGCAAGTCGGTCGCGCTCTCGGGCAAGCCGGTGGAATGGTCGACCGGCCCCATCGTCTGGGGCGAGCCCGGCACCAATGGTCAGCATGCGTTCTATCAACTGATCCATCAGGGCACGGACGTTATTCCCGCCGATTTCCTGATTGCTGCAAGGCCGCATGAAAGCCTGCCGCCGCATCACGACAAGCTGGTGGCCAATGTGCTGGCGCAGTCTGAAGCCCTGATGCTGGGCAAGACCAAGACCGAAGTGGTCGAGGAACTGAAGGCGCAGGGGCTTGATAAGGACCATATCAAGGAACTAGCGCCGCATAAGGTTTTCCCGGGCAATCGTCCGTCCAACACCTTGTTCTACCCGCAACTCACCCCGGAAATTCTGGGTTCGCTCATCGCGCTTTATGAACACAAGGTCTTCGTGCAGGGTGTCATTTGGAACGTCAATTCCTATGATCAGTGGGGTGTGGAACTGGGCAAGCAGCTCGCCAAGGCGCTCCTGCCGAAAGTGCAGGGACAGGCAAGCGGGGAGGGGCATGACAGCTCCACACAGGGCCTGCTGTCCTACTACCTGGCCAACAAGGCGTAAGCGGCTTGACCATTACCACCGACGAGCAGCTCGAAAAACTCAAGGCCATTGGCCGCATCTGTGCCGTGGCGCGCGACGCCATGGCCGCGGCCATGCGTCCCGGCATGACCACCCTTGAGCTCGACGAGATCGGCGCAAAAATTCTGGGAGAGAATGGGGCTTTGTCGGCCCCTATCGTGACCTATGATTTTCCCGGCCATACCTGCATTTCGGTGAATGAGGAAATTGCCCACGGCATTCCCGGCGAACGGGTGCTGCATGAAGGCGATTTGGTCAATATCGATGTCTCGGCGGTCAAGGATGGCGTCTTTGCCGATTGCGGGGCCTCATTCGTGCTGGGCAAGGGCGATCCCCGTCTCGATGCGCTTTGCCGCGATGGCAAGAAAGCCATGTGGGCCGGTATCCGCGTTGCCAAGGCTGGTGCGCCTATTGCCGATATCGGCACGGCTATCGGTAAGGTCGCCAAGAAGGGCGGCTATACGCTGATCCGCAATCTTGCCAGCCATGGCGTTGGCGATAGTCTGCATGATGAGCCGGGCGAAATCCCGACCTGGCCCGACCGCTCGGAACGACGCAAGATCGGCAATGGACTGGTGTTCACCATCGAGCCGTTCCTGTCTCTGGGCGGCCAGATGGCCGAACAGATGTATGAGGACGACGAGTGGACGCTGACGGCCGAGCCGTTGGCGCCCTGTGTTCAGTATGAGCACACCATCGTCGCAACGCCGCGCGGCGCGGTTGTCGTAACGCTGGCGGGGTAAGGATACGCCATACCCACAATACGTCACCCTCGGGCTTGACCCGAGGGCTCTTCCTTACGGCAATTGTAAAGACCCCTCGGGTCAGGCCCGAGGGTGACGACTTAGAGCGAGAGCAATGTCGCTAAACGCCACTAAAGCCAGATCAGCAACAGCGGGCCGAGAACAATAAGGCCGATGCCCACTGCGAAGCGCAGGTTACCGAGGCGGCGCAGGGCGGGCACGCTCAAGATGGTGGCCAATACGAGAAACCCGATCAGGGCGACCAGCGCTGGCAGCAGCGGGTTCAGGTTGAGCGCGGTATTCTCGGTCAATTGCAGATAGAGCATATGCCCACCGGCGAAGCCGAGCAGCGCCATGATCACAACCGTCACCGCCTTTGCGGTGATGATCAGCGCCATGTCGATCGTATTGCTGGAAAGCAGCAGGGCAATGCCCGACGCCGTTACGTGAACCGCTGCAAGCGTTGCGAACACACCGCTGCCCACGAGCACCGGAACCAGTTCGGGCGGCATGTTGAGCGGTAGCGAGCCGACCATGGGAAGGTTTGCGCCATATTCGGCCAGCAGGAAAATGGCATAGAGCATCACCAGCGTGCTGCCCACAAAGATCAGCAATGTGACCGCAAGAACCTTGAGCAGGTCCGTCGTATCCTGAGACATGGTTTCCCCTGCTGCCGGTTTCTACCGCTGCGATATTACGGGTTAGCGGTGATTCTCAAACGGGAATGCGTCTATGGGCAGAAATGCCCGTCTGGCTGCGGGGCTGGGAATGGCGCGGTGCCTGATGAATGCGGATCGGCTTGCGATATTCTTCGGACAATTCGCCTGCGTCGGCGCGATTGTCGAGTTCAGCATAGGGATCGATGCAAGGTTGCGGCATATCGGCCAATTTTGACAGGAAAGCCGCTGAAATAAAGAGTGGTACGCCGGGCGGGGGTCGAACCCGCGACCATTCGATTAAAAGTCGAATGCTCTACCACTGAGCTACCGGCGCCTAGAGCCAGGCCCTAGAGGAAACACCATCTGGCGTTCGCGGCGGAACATAACCACACTTCATCGCCTGTCAACCGCATTAAACGTGGTGTTCTAGCGATTCACAGCCAATGGTGTGCCGTCATAGGGCATCGGCATGCAGGCGATGGAAATGCGCTCGAAGCGCTCACAAAGCTGGCGGGCATCGGCAAGGGCTTCAATGGGGCCGACAATGATGCGCTTGTTATCGCTATTGGCCTCATCGACCAGAAGCGGGGACATGCCGAATAAAAGCGGCCCAAGCTTCAGCGTCAGGTCATTCCACAGGCTGGGAGCCTGCTCGAAGGCGACCGAGGCGCCGATGGCAATCCCATAGGCATTTTCGTTTGGCGTAGCGAGAGCCGTCTGGGGCAATACGGGAGCGGGCAGGGGCTGGATGGGCAGGGATTGTGGCAGAACCGATTGCCGAACCGATACGGAGCCGCCTTCCGCCTCGAAGGATACGGCTTCGCCCAGCCCGATTGACGCCGTGGTATTGTCGGTATCGACAAGAGCGATCTGAGCCGGAATTTCGAGCATATTGGGCACCGTGACTTCCAGCGCGCCCACGCGCCGCACGATGTCGCTGCCCGATTGCTCCTGCAGTGCGAAGCGGCTCAGCAATTGCTCGTTTTCGCGTTGCAGGCGAATTGTGTCGGTGCGCAGGGTGCTTACTTCACGACGCAGCGTTTCAATCGTCGCGCCAGACGTTCTTGGCTGGTGCAGGCCGGCAATGATATTCTGCGGCACGAAAAGCGAGGCATTGGAGCTGAAGACGGCGAGCCCGACGCAAACCAGTGCCGTAAGGCCCCACAGGGTTACGTCTGATTGCCGGAATTGTTCAGATGCTTTAGCCACCGGAAAACCTGCTGCGGCGCTACGAATCGTTCGGCGCGTTCAAATAGAGATTGAGCGCTTCGTTATCTGTTCGCCAACTGTCATGTGCCATATTTTTGTGAAAATGCCCGCCGAAAAGCGGGCTGAACGGAGATTTCTCAATGGCCGAACTGCTTTCCATCATTCTCGCTGCCGGCGAGGGGACGCGGATGCGGTCTGCATTGCCCAAAGTCCTGCACCCTGTTGGCGGGTTGCCCGTGGTCAGCCACGTGCTGCGGACGGCCAAGGCGGCAGGATCGAGCATTGCGCTGGTGGTGGGACCGAACCACGATGCGGTCGAGGCGGCAGTGACCCGTTTCGAGGCTGGCGCGCACATTTCCCGGCAGGTTGAAAGGCTGGGCACAGCGCATGCCGTGCAGCAGGCACGGGCGGCTTATGAGGCTGCGAAGGGCCATGTATTGGTGCTTTACGCGGATACGCCTTTGGTGACGGGCGCGACCATTAGCGCCATCGTTGAGAAGCTGGATGGCGGCGCGGATATGGTGGTTGTCGGTTTCCGGCCCGATAATCCGACTGGTTATGGCCGATTGCTGACCGCAGATGGCCGTGTGACAGCCATTCGTGAGCATAAGGATGCAAGCGAAGAAGAGCGGCGTATCGGCCTGTGCAATTCGGGAATTATCGGGTTTCGCGGCGATGTCCTGCGCTCGGTCATCGACCGGATCGGCAATCAGAATGCCAAGGGCGAATATTACCTGACCGATGCGGTGGAGCTGGCTGCGGGCGATGGCAAACGGATCGACTTCATCGAGGCGGATGCCAGCGAGTTGGTGGGCGTCGATAATCGGGTCAAGCTGGCTGAAGCGGAAGCGACGTTCCAGAAATTCAAGCGGCTCGAGGTCATGGAAGCGGGCGTGACGCTGCGCGATCCGGACAGCGTGTGGTTCTCGTGGGATACCGAAATCGGCCGCGACGTGACGATCTTCCCCAATGTTGTCTTTGGACCGGGCGTCAGGATCGCTGACAATGTAGAGATCCGCGCCTTTTGCGATATCGAAGATGTGGTGATTGGTGAAGGCGCATCCATCGGCCCCTTTGCCCGCATTCGTGGCGGGGCAGAGCTTGGGCCGAACGTGCATCTCGGCAATTTCGTCGAGGTGAAGAAGTCCAAGATCGGTGCAGGGACCAAAGCCGGTCATCTCAGCTATCTGGGTGACGCCGAGATTGGAGCCGGAACCAATATCGGTGCCGGAACCATCACCTGCAATTATGATGGCGTGAACAAGGACAAGACGATTATCGGCGACAACGTCTTTATCGGCTCCCATGCATCGCTCGTTGCGCCGGTGACGATTGGCGATCGGGCCTATACGGCCTCGGGCAGTGTCATCACCCAGGACGTGCCCGCCGATGCGTTGGCATTGGGCCGGGCCCGGCAGGAAAACAAACCCGGCTATGCGCCAAAGCTCAAAGAGCGCGCATTTGCCAAGAAGGCAGCCAAGGGGAAATAATATGTGCGGAATCGTTGGTATTGTCGGTGACGCGCCGGTTGCCGGACGGCTTGTGGATGCATTGAAGCGGCTCGAATATCGCGGCTATGACAGCGCGGGCGTTGCAACGCTGGAGGGCGGCACGATTTCGCGCCGTCGCGCCGAGGGCAAGCTGGGCAATCTTGCCACCAAGCTTGGCATGGAGCCGCTGGACGGCAATATCGGTATCGGGCACACCCGCTGGGCGACCCACGGTGCGCCGACCGAGAACAATGCCCATCCGCACGCGACCGAGCGTGTGGCGATTGTCCATAACGGCATTATCGAGAATTTCCGCGAGCTTCTCGCCGATCTTGCCAAGGACGGCTACCTGCCCAAGACGCAGACCGATACGGAATCGGTGGCGCTCTGGGTGTCGCGCGAACTGGATCGCGGGGCTGATCCTGAACTGGCCGTGGCCCAGACCCTTAAAGTGCTCAAAGGGGCCTTTGCCTTGGCGTTCATGTTCAGGGGCCAGGAGGGTCTTCTTATAGCCGCCCGCCACGGTGCGCCGCTTGCCGTTGGCTATGGCGCGACCGAAATGTATCTCGGTTCCGACGCCATGGCGCTGGCCCCGTTCACCTCGCGCCTGACCTATCTGGAGGACGGCGACTGGGCTGTTATTACGCCCAAGGGCGTCACGATCCGCGATGGCAAGGATGCGCTGGTGCAGCGCGAACAACAGCTTTCGCAGGCGTCGGCGCTGCTGGTGGACAAGGGCAATCACCGCCATTTCATGGCAAAGGAGATCTACGAGCAGCCCGAAACCATCTCCCACACGCTCAGCCACTATGTGGACATGGGCGCGGAGAAAGTGGCTGTCCGCGAGAGCTTGCCCTTTGATTTCGCTGAACTTTCTCGTCTGACGATGAGCGCCTGCGGCACGGCCTATTATGCTGGTGCCATCGCCAAATACTGGTTCGAGCGCTATGCGCGCCTGCCGGTGGACATCGATGTGGCCAGCGAATTCCGCTACCGCGAGCCGCCACTGGAAAAGAACGGGCTGTCGCTGTTCATCTCGCAATCTGGCGAAACCGCCGACACCCTGGCAGCTCTGCGCTATTGTGCCGGGCAGGGGCAGCATGTGGCGAGCCTGGTCAACACGCTCGAATCCACCATTGCCCGCGAATCCGGTGTGGTGTTTCCCATTCTGTGCGGGCCCGAAATCGGCGTGGCTTCCACCAAGGCACTCACTGCGCAATTGACCGCTCTGGCGAGCCTTTCCATTGCAGCAGGCCGGGCGCGCGGGGTTTTGAGTGCTGACCAGGAGGCCGAAATGGTGCGGGCGCTGACGGCTTTGCCGTCTGCCGTATCGGCGGCCCTCGGCGCAGAAGACCAGATTGTCGAGATTTCCAAGCGGCTGTCCAAGGCCAAGGATGTGCTTTATCTGGGCCGTGGGGCGATGTTCCCCGTGGCAATGGAAGGGGCACTTAAGCTCAAGGAAATCAGCTATATACACGCGGAAGGTTATGCGGCAGGTGAACTAAAGCACGGGCCGATTGCGTTGGTGGACGAAGCCATGCCGGTGATCGTTGTCGCGCCCTCTGACGAGCTTGTCGACAAAACGCTTTCCAATATGCAGGAAGTTGCAGCGCGGGGTGGCAAGATCATCCTGATCACCGATGCCGAGGGCGCAAAGACGGTTGGGCACGGTGTGGCCGATATTATCGAAATCCCTCATGTGCATCCTTTCGTCGCGCCGATCCTGGCGACGATCCCGGTGCAATTGCTGGCCTATCACACGGCGGTTTTCATGGGCACCGATGTGGACCAGCCGCGCAATCTGGCGAAGTCGGTGACGGTGGAGTAACACCGCCGTTGAGGGCCGGGGATAAGTTTCCTGCATTCTTGCCACTTTGTCGTCATTGCCCGGCTTGTCCGGGCAATCCAATTCGCGGCGATGTGGACTACCGGGACAAGCCCGGTAGTGACGATCGACGGGAAGGCCTGAGATTAGCCGGCCCGGATCAGCGGGATCGCCAAGTGTTTTCTGAATAGATACAGCAGGATACGCGCTTTTTCGCCTTCGTCTCCGGTCAGGCCGGGATTGCGGGCGAATAGGGCTTTGGCGTCAGCATGGGCGAATTCGAGCAGGTGCCGATGAACATCTGGCACTGCTAGGCGATAGCCGGGCATGCCGGATTGTCTGGTGCCCAGAAGGTCGCCCTGACCACGCAGTTCGAGGTCGCGCTCGGCAATGATAAAACCGTCTTCGGTTGATTTTATCGTTTCGAGGCGCGCCTTGGCCGTTTCACTAAGTGGTTCTTTATACAGCAATAAACAGGCGGAGCGTTGAGAACCGCGACCGACGCGTCCGCGCAATTGGTGGAGTTGGGCGAGGCCGAACCGCTCTGCGTGTTCGATGATCATGATCGAGGCATTGGGGACGTCGACACCGACTTCGATAACGGTGGTGGCGACTAAAAGCTTGGTTTCATTGGCCTTGAAGCGGTCCATGACCTCTTGCTTGGCGGCGGCGGACATGCGGCCATGGACGAGCGCGACCTGATCGCCGAAAACTTTTTTGAGTTCGGCGAAGCGGTCCTCGGCGCTAACCACTTCCAATGTCTCGCTTTCTTCCACCAAGGGGCAGACCCAATAGGCCTGCGCGCCTTCGGCCAGACGCGACTGGAGGCGGGCGATGACGCGGGCGTAGTCGTTTATGGAAAGAACAGCGCTATCAATGGGTTGGCGACCGGCAGGCTTTTCTCTGAGGATGCTGACTTCCATGTCACCGAAATGGGTGAGCACCAGCGTGCGCGGGATTGGCGTGGCGGTCATCACCAGAAGGTCGGTATTGCGGCCCTTGTCGGTCAAGGCGAGGCGCTGATGAACGCCGAAGCGGTGCTGTTCGTCGACGACGGTCAGGCCTAAGTCCTTGAACTGTATGTCTGATTGGAACAGTGCGTGCGTGCCCACGGCGATAGATGTCGAGCCATCAGCGAGGCTGGCAAGAATTTTGCGCCGTTCGGCGGCGGGCATCTTTCCGGTAAGCAGGGCGCAGGTGATGCCCGCAGCGTCGCAAAGCGGCTTGATGGTCTTAAAGTGTTGAGAAGCAAGGAGTTCTGTTGGCGCCATCAAGGCCGATTGGGCGCCGGATTCGGTGATGGCGGCCATTGCCATGAGCGCGACAACGGTTTTGCCGGAGCCGACATCGCCCTGGAGCAAGCGGCTCATTCTGGTTGGTGCTGACAGGTCCTTAAGGATATCGTCGAGTGCACTTTGTTGTCCCGCCGTGAGCGAGAACGGTAGCAGACTGTTGACTTTGAGGGTCGCATTGCCGGTGAAAGTGCGCGCTGTGCCGCGCGCGGTGACCATGGTGGATCGCACGATTTGCAGGGTGATCTGACCGGCAAGATATTCGTCATAAGCCAGACGCTGGCGGGCAGGGGCCCAAAGTTCGGCTTCGCCGGGATTGTCCGGCAGATGCACCTTGCGCATGGCCTCGGTGAAGGAGGGCCATTTGCGTTGGCTCATTGTACCCGGATCGATCCATTCGGGGATTTCCGGCAGCAGATCGACGGATTGGCGCACAAGTTTGGCCAGAGCCTTGGAGGAGAGGCCGTTGGTCAGCGGATAGACCGGTTCGACCAGGGGCAGGCTGGCGAATTTGTCCGGTTCCACCACGTAGTCGGGATGGGTGATCTGCTTTTCACCATTGAAGAAGTCGATCTTGCCGGAGACGAAACGCTCCTCGCCAACAGGCAGGGTCTTTTCAACCCAACCGCCCTGTGCGCGGAAGAAGACGAGGTTTATGTCGCCGGTATCGTCATGGGCGAAAACGCGGTGCGGAATATGCGGCTTGCCGCGCGGTGGCGGCTGGTGCCGATCGATATGCAGGCGCAGCGTGACGATCTGGTTGAGATAGGCCTCGGCAATGCCAACCTGACGGCGGCGGTCCACGACGCCGGAGGGCATGTGCATGAGCACATCGAGAATGATGGCTTCCTGCCCGTCTGGCGCACCAAAAAACCGCGTCAGCAGGGCAGCCAGTTTGTCGCCCACGCCTTTGACGGTGTGGAGCGAGCGAAACAGCGGCTCGAGGGCTTCGGGGCGGGACAGTTGCGATTCTCCCAAACGCCGGTCTTGCCTTGCTCCCCCGTGGGAGAAGGTGCCCCGGAGGGGCGGATGAGGTGCTGGCTACTTCAATAGGCACTGGCGCGCGCGGAGAGAACCCCTCACCCTGATTTTCTGCTGAACGCTGAAATCGATCCCTCTCCAGCAAGGGGCGAGAAGGGGCGGTGAATGAGTGACAATCTCTTTCAACCCGCGTAAAGAACTGTCCAAATCGAGAACAAACAGGATCATGGTCGTCAAATGACAGCCGGTGAGGACATTGCTATTCGCCGCAAGCGCTTGCGGTATCGCGCCTGGCATCGGGGCACCAAGGAAATGGACCTTATTCTGGGACCATTCTGCGATGCCAATATCGAGGCCTATGATTGGGATGAACTCGACAGGCTGGAAAAGTTGATGAACGAGGAAGATCCGCCGCTGCTCAAATGGGTGATGCGGCAGGAAGAGCCTCCTGAAAATGTCGATCGGGAATTTCTCGACGCGGTGATTGCCGACCATCAGGCGCGGATTGCCAAATGAACGATATTTCCTCCCCGGACCATCCCGTCCGCACATTGTCCAATGTGCCGGACGGCATGCAGGCCATGGTGCTCGCCCGCATGGTGGAGCAGCGGCTCAAGGACGCGCCCGACGATGTGGCCAGCCTTGTTTTCGTAGCGCGGGATGGACGTCGCCTGCTGCGTCTGGCCGAAATGCTGGGCGCCATGCTGCCGGGGCACACGATCCTGACGCTGCCAGCGTGGGATTGTCTGCCCTATGATCGTGTTTCGCCAAATAATGTGACCATTGCCGCGCGAATGAACACACTGGCGGCGCTGACCGGCGGCGCAAAGGGCGTCGTGGTGCTGACAGCGGTCAATGCGTTGATTCAGAAACTGCCGCCACGCGATCTGGTGGAAACCATGTCGTTTTCCGCCGCTATCGGGCGGGTGATCGATAGTGACAGACTGGTCGCCTGGGCGGCGAATAATGGCTATCTGCGCGTGCCGACGGTGCGCGAGAGCGGCGAATTTGCGGTTCGCGGCGGCTTGATCGATCTCTTTCCCGCCGGGGCGGAAGCACCGCTGCGCTTCGACTTTTTCGGCAGCCAGCTCGAATCGATCCGTACCTTCGATCCCGATAGTCAGCGCACGACCGGGACGCTGAAACGGATTGAATTGACGCCGATGAGCGAGGTCGTGCTGAATGAGGAAACGATCCGCCGCTTTCGGCAGAATTACACGGCGGCCTTTGGCGGCAATACGGTGGACGACACGCTCTATGCGTCGGTGAGTGGCGGCGCACGCTATTCGGGCACCGAACATTGGCTGCCGTTTTTCTATGATCACATGGATCGGCTGGCCGATTATACCGGCGACGCGCCCTTCGTGTTTGACGATCAGGCCGCGGAAGCCTTTGCCGAGCGCGCCGCGCAAATCCGCGACTATTACGATGCCCGCGAGGCTGCCCGGCTCTTGCCATCAGTTGCCGGGGCTGGCGCGCCCTATAAGCCGATCAAGCCGGAATTGCTGTATGATCTGGACGCTGTGCCTGCCGCGCTGGCGGGGGCGTCGGTCATCCAGCTCTCGCCATTCCTGTCGCCACAGACGCAAAAGGGTGACGATGAAGGCGGGCGCATTGCGCCGAGCTTTGCAGCGGAACGGGCCGCTTCGGACATCAATCTGTTTCAGGCAGTGGTGGACCGTTTGCTGGCGGAGCGGCGCGAGGGGCGGCGGGCCATTGTGGCCTGCTGGAGCGCAGGCACACGCGACCGCATGGCGCAGGTGCTTAAGGATCACGGCCTGACCAATCCGCGCATGGCGGAAAACTGGCGCGATGCGGAGACGACCAGCGCGGCGACGACCTCGCTGGTTGTGCTGCCGCTCGAAACCGGGTTCGAGACCAAAGACCTGCTGGTGCTTTCCGAGCAGGATATTCTGGGCGAGCGGATTCTCCGGCCCCAGCGCAAGAAGAAGGCGTCGGACGCGCTGACCGAGGCGGCTTCGCTATCGGCTGGCGATCTGGTGGTGCATGTCGACCACGGTATTGGCCGGTTCATCGGGCTTAAGGTGATCGAGGCCGGCGGCGCGCCGCATGAATGCGTCGAGCTGCAATATGCGGGCGATACCAAGCTTTATCTGCCGGTCGAGAACATCGAACTGCTGACGCGCTATGGGTCCGATGACTCGTCGGTGGCCCTCGACAAGCTCGGCGGTGTCGCCTGGCAGGCGAAAAAAGGAAAACTCAAGAAGCGTATCCGCGAAATGGCGGAACAGCTTATCAAGCTGGCGGCGCAGCGGCTGTTGGTCAAAGCCGATGTGGTGGACATCAATCCCGGCGCTTACGAAGAATTCGCGGCGCGCTTCCCCTATGAGGAAACCGAAGACCAGCTTACGGCCATCGATTCGGTGTTCGACGATATTACCTCGGGCAAGGTCATGGACCGCCTGGTGTGTGGCGACGTTGGCTTCGGCAAGACGGAAGTCGCCCTGCGCGCCGCCTTCGCGGTGGCTCTCTCGGGCAAGCAGGTCGCCGTCGTGGTGCCGACCACATTGCTGGCGCGGCAGCATTTCAAGACGTTTTCCGAACGGTTCAAGGATTTGCCGGTGCGTGTGCGTCACGCCTCGCGCATGGTGCCTGCTGCCGAGCTCAAGGCGACCAAGGACGGGCTGGCAGACGGGCAGGTGGACATTGTGGTGGGCACGCATGCGCTGCTCAGCAAGTCCATCAAGTTCAACGATCTGGGCCTGCTGATCATCGACGAAGAGCAGCATTTCGGCGTGGGTCACAAGGAACGGCTCAAGGAACTCAAGGCCAATGTGCATGTGCTGACGCTGACGGCGACGCCGATTCCGCGCACGCTGCAACTGGCGCTGACCGGGGTGCGGGATCTGAGCCTGCTGGCGACGCCGCCGGTGGATCGCCTCGCCATCCGCACCTTCATTTCGCCATTCGACCCCCTGTCGATCCGCGAGGCGCTGCTGCGCGAGAAATATCGCGGCGGGCAGAGTTTTTATGTGGTGCCGCGCATCAAGGATCAGCCCGATATCGCCGAATTCCTGCGCAGCCAGGTGCCGGAAGTATCGTTCGTCGCGGCCAATGGGCAGATGGCGCCGGGCGAACTCGACGACATCATGAATGCCTTCTACGACAATAAATTCGACGTGCTTCTGGCGACGACGATTGTCGAGTCCGGGCTCGATATTCCCAATGCCAATACGCTGATCGTGCATCGGGCCGACAATTTCGGTCTGGCGCAGCTTTATCAGATTCGTGGTCGTATTGGCCGGGCCAAGGCGCGCGCCTATGCGCTGTTCACCGTACCGCCGGATCGCAAGCTTACCGACACCGCCGAGCGGCGGCTCGGGGTGTTGCAATCGCTCGAGAGTCTTGGCGCGGGCTTCCAGCTTGCCAGCCATGACCTCGATATTCGCGGGGCAGGGAACCTGCTGGGCGACGAGCAATCGGGCCATATCCGCGAGGTCGGCTTCGAGCTCTATCAGGCGATGCTTGAAGAGGCGGTGGCCAATCTCAAGAGCGGCGAAGAGGAGTACGAGGATCGCAACGAGTGGAGCCCAACGATCTCGCTGGGCATGCCGGTGATGATTCCCGAAAGCTATGTGCCCGACCTGCAATTGCGCATGCAGCTTTATCGCAAGCTGGGCGATCTCAACGATATCAGGGATATCGACGCCGCCGGGGCAGAGCTTATCGACCGTTTCGGACCGTTGCCGGACGAGGTCGAGGCGCTGCTCAAGGTCATTCTGGTCAAATCATTGTGTCGTCAGGCCAATGTCGAGAAGGTCGATGCCGGTCCCAAGGGTGCGGTTATCACCCTGCGCAACAATGAGTTTGCCAATCCGGCCGGACTGGTGAAAATGGTGAGTGACCCGGGCAATCAGGTTCGGATAAAGCCCGATCAGAAGCTGGTTTTTGCGCGCAATTGGCCGAGTGCGGAGCAGCGTCTCAAAGGCGCCGCTGCTATTCTTTCCAAGCTGGCAAAACTGGCGGAAAGCGGCGCATGATGTGGCCGAATGGCGGCATCGTTTGCATAATGTTTTGGCAAGGGTCATCGGTCATGTTATTGCCCGATTTGAGCCCTTGAAGGGCAGTCAAGTTTTGAAGGTGGCTTTGCGCCGCCGGACCGCCAAGGAAGGCAAGGACATTTCTATGATCTTGAGCAAGAAACTCGCTATAGGTGTGGCCGCAGCCGCCATGATGCTGTCGCCGATCTCCACTTTTGCGCAGGACAGCACGACCGAAGCGCCTGCCGAAGAATCTGCTGTCGAAGAAGTCGCTGCGGCCGTGAACGATCTGGCATCGCAGAACTGGCTCAAGGTTTGCGATCCGCTGCCAGATGGTCAGAAGGCCTGCCTGATGCGTCAGGTCGTGCTGGCCAATGGCCAGTTTGTCGGCTCGTTCATCCTGCGTGACGATCCTGGTCAGGAATCGCGCCTGCTGGCCGTGGCTTCGGTGCCGCTCGGGGTGCTGCTGCCGTTTGGCCTGACCTGGCAGATCGACAATGCCAAGCCGGTGCGCGTACCCTATATGCTGTGCGATACGCAGTCGTGCTCGACCCAGCTTGTGATCAACGAGCAATATGTCAATTCGCTCAAGCGCGGCAACACGCTGAAGCTGACGGCCAAGAACCGTCAGAATCAGGACCTGAACATCGACATCACGCTGGCCGGCTTCACTGCCACCTATGATGGCGATGCTGCCCTGACCTTCGAGCAGTTGCAGAAGCAGGAATCGGGTGAGAACGCGCTGGAGCAGGTGCTTCAGGACCGCGCTGAACAGCTCCGCCAGCAGTTGTCAAACGATGGCGCTGCCGCTCCTGCCGAGGGTGCCGAGGCTCCGGCTCAGCAGTAAGCTGATCAGCTAACAGAAATTCGAGACGGGCGCAGGAAACTGCGCCCGTTTTGTTTTGTGGTTTCAATGGCAAATGAGGGAAGGGCGCGCCTTAGCGCTCGCCCATGCCCAGCGAGAAGGCTTGTTTCCGCAGAGCGGGAATGAGCTTGAGTGCCCAGAGACCGCCAGCGCGCAGGGTCTGGCTGGGCAGCATGTCGGCCAGAAGCGAGCGGAACAGGGTTTCGACGAACATGCTGGTGCGCGTCAGGTCGCTATTGCGGCGGCTCGAATAGTCTTCGCTTGCCAGAATGCCCCAATCGGGTCGGGTTGTGTCGGCGGCGGTAACGGCGTCGACCAGATCGGACACATCGCGCAGGCCCAGATTGAGCCCCTGTGCGCCGATAGGCGGGAAAGCGTGGGCCGATTCTCCGACCAGCGCGGTGCCAGCAATACCGGCCTGACCGACGCTGAGCACGCTCAGCGGAAAAATGAAGCTGGGTGAGGCTAGTTTGATAGCGCCGAACAGGCGCTGGGATTTTTCATCCAGCGCGGCGAGCAGGGCTTCTGGCCCGCCCGCTTGTGCGCGGCGCAGTACGGCGTCTTCATCGATCCAGACGAGATTGGCCCTGTTGCCGCCCGCTGGCACCAGCGTGAAGGGGCCATGGGAATAATGAAATTCAATCGACGCGCCGCCAATGGGCCTCGCCAGTTCAAGGTCGCAGACCAGCGCCGACTCGTCGAATTGATGTTCGCGCGTGGCAATACCTGCCTTGGTGCGGATCAGGGATTTCTTGCCATCGGCGCCGACGACGAGCGGGGCGCGCAGCACAGTGCTATCGGCAAGGGTGACGGCGCCGAGCTCGCCTTCGCGGTGATAATTGGTAACGGCGATATTGCGCGTTTCGATGCGGTCTGCAGGCGCGGCAGACTGGAAACGGGCCAGCAACGCCTCATTGCCGAAATTCCAGCCAAAGGCGGAAAGGCCGATCTCCTTGGCGTCGAACAGCGTTTCAGGCGCACGGATCAGGCGTGGGGTGGCATCGATGATGCGGATTGCAGTGAGGGCATGGCCGAGCGAGGCCGGATCATCGACAAGGCCGGATTTGTGCAGGAAATCGACGCTGGGCATCATCAGGGCAGAAGTGCGACGGTCGGGCGGGGCCGTTGGCGCGAGGTGGATGATGTTCAAATCCAGCCGAGCGAGGCTGGCGGCGGCGGCGAGCCCCGCCAATCCGCCACCCACGATGATGATATCGGCGTCTTTAGTCATGAAGCTGCGTCCGCAAGGCGGCGTCGATGGCCGCTTGGAATGATAAAGCCACCCGCCAGCGAGCCGACGAACATGGCGACGAGGAAATAATAAAGCCCATCGGGCTGATAGGCGATCAACGAAATTGCCGGGCCGGGGCAAATGCCCGACATGCCCCAGCCAATGCCGAACAGCGCGGCGCCGCCAATCAGACGGGCATCGAGCTTTTTATATTCGGGCTCGTGAAAGCTGGAATCGAAAAGCGGCTTCTGTTGCTTCTTTCCAAGGCGCACGGCGATGAACATGACGAGAATGGCCGGGACGATGACGAAGGCAAGGCTGGGATCCCAGCCGCCGGTGGGGATGGCGGTAAAGTCGAGAAAGCGCAGCACTTTGAGCGGATCGACCATCTGCGAAACATAGAGGCCGGTGCCGAACAGCGCGCCGCTCAGCGAGGCAGTGGCGAGATAAGGCAAACGAAGAGACATCAGACGATCCCCGTTATCGTCACGGTGAGGATAGCGACGCTGAAGAAAACCAGCACGGCAACCAGCGAGCGCAGCGACAGGCGCGCGAGGCCGCAGACGCCATGGCCCGAGGTGCATCCATTGCCAATCTTTGTGCCAAGGCCGGTGAGGAGGCCGGCGATAATTAGCCAGATCGGCATGGGGATATTCCAGCCCGCAGGTGGGCTGGCTAGTGTGGAAGGTTCGACGCCGCCTGCGCCCAATTGTGGCAAGAGGCGCGCGCTGGCCCAGGCTGCTGCAATCAGCGCCACCAGAAAGACCAGACGCCAGACCACGGTTTGAGCGGGCGGTAGAAGCTGGCCGAATATTCCCGATATGCCAGCAATGCGACCATTGCCAAGCCAGAGTACGGCGCAGGCAAGGCCTATCAGGGAGCCGCCAAGGGCGGCGGTCAGGGGTGTGAAGGATTCCATCGGAAATCTCGCTGATCTTTTGGAACCGCAGACTAGCATCGGCCATTGCGGGGTTACCAGCGCGGCAGAGGCACAGCTATTCCGCTCTATGCCGCAGGCAAAGAAAATCTCTGCTGCGGGTCTTCTCGCCGCAAAAGTGGCCTCTTAAATTAATCCCACATCCGACTCGGACAATGGAGCATTCGATGTTTGAGTTACTAACCGATCCCGCCGTCTGGGCTGCGTTCCTGACCCTGACGGTCATGGAAATCGTGCTCGGCATCGACAATATCGTGTTCATTTCCGTGCTGGTGTCGCGTTTGCCGCGTGAACAGGCCGAATTTGCCCGCAAGCTGGGCATCGGGCTGGCGCTGGTCTTCCGCATTATCCTGCTGCTGCTGATCTCGGTGATCGTGCAGCTCGATCAACCGGTCTTCACCCTGTTCGACCATGGCTTCTCGTGGAAGGATATTATCCTGGTCGCGGGCGGTGGCTTCCTTATCTACAAAGCCACGCATGAAATGCATGCGGCCATCGAAGCGCCGCATGAGACCAAGGTGGATTCCAAGGTCGGCGCCACGCTGCAGGCCATTCTGGTGCAGATCGTGGTCATCGACATGGTGTTTTCCATCGACTCGATCATTACCGCCGTGGGCATGGTTCCTGCCACGCTGGATTATCCGGTGCGTGTCGGCGTAATGGTGGCGGCGGTGCTGATTGCGGTGACGGTGATGTTCATCGCCTCCGGCCCGATTGCGCGCTTCGTGGCGGCCCATCCGACCACGAAAATTCTGGCGCTGGCCTTCCTGTTGCTGATCGGCACGACGCTGGTGGCTGAAGGCACGGGCTTCCATATCGAAAAGGGCTATATCTACTCGGCCATGGCGTTCTCAATCCTTGTCGAGTTCGTCAATATCGTCGCCAAGCAGCGCAAGCTGAAGCGGGATGGTGGCGTGGCCACAAAGGCCGAGTTCACGCCGTTTACGGGTGATACCGGATCGGTATCGACCGATGCCGCCATGGCGGCAATGGGCGGCGCGGCCCCGAGTGCACGGCAGGTTGGAGCCAATGCCGGCGTGGTGCCACCGGCTAAACCGCGCGCCAAGGCCAGTCCGACATCGCAGGCGCAGGCGCGGCCAAAATCTGCGCCGCGCAAACCCAAGGCACCCAAATGAGCAGAGTTATCGCTGTCCATCAGACAGGCGGGCCGGAAGTTCTGACGCAGGAGGACTGGCCGCTGGCAGGGCCGGGGCCGGGCGAAGTGCGTATCCGGCAGACGGCAATAGGGCTCAACTTCATTGATACCTATCAGCGCTCCGGGCTTTATCCGATGTCGCTGCCCTTCGTGGCGGGCAATGAATCCGCTGGTATTGTCGTGGCCCTGGGCGAGGGTGTCGATAGCGTCAATATCGGCGACCGCGTTTGCTATCAGGGCGTCTCCGGGGCCTATGCGGAGGAGCGGATCGTTCCTGCCGCCAGACTGGTGCAGATTCCAGATGGCGTCGATGACGAGACCGCCGCTTCCGTACTGCTCAAGGGGCTGACGGCCTATTATCTGCTGTTCAAGACCTGGCCGGTGCAACGGGGTGAAACAATCCTCTGGCATGCAGCGGCGGGCGGCACAGGGGTGATTGCCACGCAATGGGCGCGGGCGCTCGGCGCGACCGTTATCGGCACGGCAGGCGGGCCAGACAAGGTGAAGCTGGCGCTTGAACATGGCTGTCATCATGTGATCGACTACAGAGCCGAGAATTTTGCCGCGCGGGCGAAGGAAATCACCGACGGCAAGGGCGTCGATGTGGTCTATGACGGCGTCGGCAAGGCGACGTTTGAGGGATCGCTGGATTGTTTGCGGCCGCGCGGATTGCTTGTCAGTTTCGGCAATGCTTCTGGCGTGGTCAGCGTGCCCGATCTCGGCGTATTGGCGCGCAAGGGTTCGCTCTACGTGACGCGGCCAACCGGCGCGCATTATTTTGCAAAGCGCGAAGATTTGCTGGAAGGGGCCAAGGCTTTGTTCGACGCGGTGTTGACCGGGGCAATCACAGTGAAAATCGGCCGCAGCTTTGCGCTGGCTGATGCCGCCGAAGCCCATCGAGCGCTCGAAGCCCGGGAAACGACCGGCTCGGTCGTCCTACTGCCTTAGGTGTCGGCAGGACAATTGTGGGTGGGGCTGGACAGCCTGCCTTACCCCCGCTAAAGGCTCTGCTGACGGAAGGGTGGCAGAGTGGTCGATTGCAGCGGTCTTGAAAACCGCCGATGTGCAAGCATCCGTGGGTTCGAATCCCACCCCTTCCGCCAAACGCCAACAGGACGACGACATGAGCCGCAAGGAATTTGACGCTTCGCGCATGCGGCGCATGAAACGGGTGGCGGCGCGCCACGGGCTGACCATCCTGACCGCCGAGAAACTCAAGGTTCTGGGCCATCCAGGCGGGCACGCGCTGCGCGAGGATGCCAGCTTCAAGATCGTGTTCGGGGATGTGCCCAAGCCATTCTCGGCCTCGCTCGACGAAATCGAGGACTATATCGAGCGTTTGGAAGCGGGCGAAGAGTAAGTCCGGCTGTCCTTTCTGGCAAGCGGGCTTGTGAGCGGGTTAGGGGCAATACGTTATTTAAAACGTAACAGGAATCGCCGCACAATCATTCCTGTAGGCTCGTTCGGAGCACGCAAATCGCTCCGGACAATCTCTTTGATCGCGGGATTTCTGCGGAACTCTGCTCCTACAGTCCGCAGCCCGCCTTAGTGTGGAGGCGCGTTCCTCATGTTTACCCTGATCAACGCCGACGCCGAAGAAGACGACGCCGAAATCACCGACCCCCAGGAAATTGCGGAATTGTTTGCCGCCATTGCTGCCGTGGCTATCGAGGCCATCGGCGTAGGCAATGCACGCGACCTGTTCGAGGCGGTGGTTGAGCAGGAGGGCCGTGATCCAAATTAAATGCGGGATAAATTCTGACCAATAAACGAACACATATTTTCGGCCATTTGCTGCCGCTCAAGGCTTGACGGGACGCGGTTCGATCTTTTCGACTGCGGCCCGTTGCATAGAGGCGGAGCGGCATGAGCGAGACGAGTTCGATCAGTTGGCGACGGCCGCAAATCGTGCCGCTGGGTGATGCGGCCGTGCTGGTACGCTTTGGCGCAAGCCTGGACGATGAGGCCAATAGCGCTGCACTGAAGCTGGCGCAGCGTCTTTCGGGCGCTCCAATCGATGGGGTGCTCGAGGTGGTGCCCAGTCTCGTTTCGGTGCTGGTGCGCTATGATCCGGGCAGGATCGAGCCTTTCAGGCTTTCCGGCGAAATTGCTCTGCTTCTTGAAGAGCAGAGCGCAATGGCTGCAAGAGAACATGCTATCAATGTGCGGTTTGGCGGCGAGGGCGGGCCTGACCTTGAGTTTGTGGCCGAGAGCCTCGGCCTGTCTGTGAGCGCCTCTATCGATCAGCATTGCGCGATGCCGCTGCGGGTGCTGGCCACGGGTTTTGCGCCCGGATTTGTTTATTGCGGTTTTCATCCGGAAGGGTTGGCTCTGCCGCGCCGTCAGCAGGTGCGGGCAAAGGTGCCGGCAGGAAGCGTGTTGTTTGCGGCCCGACAGACGGCGATTGCTGCGACGGATATTCCAACTGGCTGGCATGTGATCGGGCGCACGGATTTCCGCAATTTCGATGCGACGCAGATGCCGCCCACGCAAATTGCGGCAGGCGATATGATCCGATTCGAGGCGGCGACATGAGTGCTCGCTTGCGGATCATGCGGGCGGGACCGCTGACCACGCTTCAGGATGAGGGGCGGCAGGGCTTGCTGGCCCATGGCATCAGCGTATCAGGACCGATGGATCGGGCGGCGTTCCGGGACGCTGGCCTGGTTGCAGGCGGGCAGGGTGGGGGAATCGAGTTTACGCGGGCGGGGCTCGATCTCGTAATTGTCCGCGGGCAGGTGAATGTAGGCTGGAGCGGGGGCGGCTTTGCTGTTCGGGTCAACGGCACTGACGCACTCTGGCCGGGCGGGGCTGTGCTTTCGGAGGGGGATGCCCTGTCGATCACACCCGGCGCCTGGGGCAATTATGGTTATCTGCGGTTTGACGGACAGTTTGACCTGCCGGACAGTCTGGGCAGCCTTTCCACCAATATAAGGGCGGAATTGGGCGGGCTCGGTGGGCGGGCGTTGATTGCTGGCGATGAACTGGTCGTGCTTGGCGCGAATGGCTTGCCGGAAGCAGTGGAGCAGAGGGCAAGGGAAGAAGGGCCGATCCGCTTTGTGCGTGGCCTGCACTGGGCGCATTTCTCGTGCGCTGTGCAGGAGCATTTCGTAACGGCGCGGTTTCGGATTTCGACCGCGTTGGACCGCATGGGCGTGCGGTTGCTGGACGATGCGGGCGTATTTGGTGGGGAGAGCATCCTGTCGCTTGTGTCTGAACCGGTTCTGCCCGGAGACATTCAGATATTGGGTGATGGCACGCCCATTGTTCTGATGCGTGACCACCAGCCCACGGGCGGGTATCCGCGCATCGGCACGATTATTTCCGCCGATCTCGATCGCTTTGCACAGATGCGTCCCGGAAGCGTTGTTGCCTTCGAGCCGGTGTCGGTGGAGCATGCGCATCGACTGTTGCGGAGCGGAGCATGACGGTTTCCATCGATCTCAATGCCGATCTCGGGGAGGGCATGGGCACTGACGACGACCTGCTCGGGATCGTCTCCAGCGCCTCGATTGCCTGTGGCGGGCATGCGGGAGACGCGGCGACGATCCGGCATATTCTCAAGCTCTGCAAAGCGCGTGGCGTTCGGGCCGGGGCGCATCCGAGCTATGCCGACAGGGCACGGTTCGGGCGGTTCCGACTAGTCATGCCGCTCGAACAATTGCTGGGGCAAATCGGCGAGCAGATGTTTCTGGTGCGCCATATCGCGGGCGAAGTCGATGTGCCGCTGGCCTATGTAAAGCTGCATGGCGCGCTGGCCAATCAGACCGCGGAAGACCTCGCTTTTGCAACGGGGATTTTTGCCAGTATTCGGGCAATGGACGGTAAGCTGGCAATATTGGCGTTGGATAATAGCGAGCAGGTGCGGGCGGCAAAGAGCGTTGGAATGCCGCTGATCCGCGAGGCTTATGCAGACCGGGCCTATGCGCGGGATGGTTTGCTGGTGCCGCGGACGCAGGAGGGCGCGGTGATCCATGATGTGGAGGCAGTGATCGCGCGCTGTCTGCGGCTGGCTTTGCATGGGGAAATCGTGGCGATTGACGGGAGCGTGCTGACATCGGCGGCCCGCTCGATCTGCCTGCATGGGGATACGCCGGGCGCGGTCGATCTGGCGCGCGAAGTGCGCGATGCGCTGGAGGCCGAAGGCGTGACGATTACGGCGTCAGCGCCGGAAGTCGAAGCCTAGCGCCTCAACGTGAATGTACCCTGGGACCTTCGGGGGGAGAGGGTGAGATCGGCAACATGCCTTTAAACCCGAAGGACCCAGGGTAGCTTTGGCGGCCCGAGGGCCGGATTTCTGTGCTGTTCGTCACCGCCCGGCTCGTCCGGGCGGTCCATTTTTGTGGTGGTATGGATTGCCCGGACAAGCCGGGGAATGACGGCTGATATTTGCTTGGAGTACTCCCCTAGATCGCCAGATATTCGTGGCGGAGTTCGGCGTTATCGAGCACTTCCTGTGCGGTGCCGGAGAAGGCGACTTCGCCGGTGTCGAGAATGACCGCGCGGTCGGCCAGCTTGAGCGCGGCGACAGCGTTTTGCTCCACGATGACTGTGGTGATGCCCAATGGCTTGATCGAATGCAGGATGCGCTCGATTTCATGGACGATGACCGGAGCGAGGCCTTCATAGGGTTCGTCCAGCAGCAGGAGCTTCAGATCACGGGCCAGCGCTCGGGCAATGGCCAGCATCTGCTGTTCGCCGCCAGAAAGTGTAACGCCTTCCTGCGTGCGCCGTTCGGCAAGGCGCGGGAAGCTTTCATAGATCTGCTCAAGGCTCCAGCCATGGCCGGGAGCGACCTTTGCCAGATTGATGTTTTCCTCAACCGTCAGGCCCTGAATGATGCGGCGATCTTCCTGCACCAATTGAATGCCAGCGCGTGCCGCTTCAAACGACTTCATCCGGTGAACGGGTTGTCCGTCGAGCCAGATTTCACCCTGCCGCATTTCCGGATTATCCGCCCGGGCGATGGTGCGTAGCGTCGAGCTTTTACCAGCGCCGTTTCGGCCCAGCAAAGCGAGGATTTCGCCCTTTCGGATATCAAGCGAAACGCCCTGCACGATATAGCTTTCGCCATAATAGGCGTGGATATCGCGCACCGAAAAGAAGGGGCGGGTGGTTTCGATTTCTGCGGCCTGCGCGCCGGTGGCGGTTTCTGCTGTCATGGCTATGGAACTCATTCGTGGGCTCCTCCGAGATAGGCTTCCTGCACCTTGGGATTGCCACGCACCTGATCGGGCGTGCCATCAGCGATGATGCGGCCCTGAGCAAGCACGGAAATCTTGTCGGCAAGGGAGAACACCACGTGCATGTCGTGTTCGATGATCACCTTGGTCATGCCGCGGCTCTTGATCTTCTTGAGCAGCTCGATGGTGGTGTTGGTGTCGTGGCGGCTCATGCCGGCGGTGGGCTCGTCGAGCAGCAACAGACGCGGGTGCTGAATGAGGCACATGGCCAGCTCCATACGGCGCTTGTCACCGCGCGAAAGCGCCCCGGCCTTGCTGTCCTTGCGGCTGATCAGACCTACATCTTCGAGCATGTGTTCTGCTTCGCTGCGGATGCCGGTTTCGCTGTCCAGACTGCGCAGCATGTTCAGCTTGAACATACCGTCACGCTTGGCGAGGGCCGGGATCATCACATTATGCAGAACCGAGAGATCGGCGAAGATCTCGGGGGTCTGAAACACGCGGGCAATGCCGAGCTGGTTAATCTGAAAGGGCTTTCTGCCCGTCAGGATCGTGCCGTCGAACACCACCTGTCCGCTTGTCGGGGCAAGTTTGCCGATGATGACATTGAGCAGTGTGGATTTACCGGCCCCGTTCGGGCCGATAATCGCGTGGGTCTTGCCCTCCTCGATCTGCAGATCGATATCGGCCAAGGCATGCAGGCCCCCGAAGCGCTTGTGAACGTCCGCAACGTGCAGGACAATGTTTCCATTGGACATTTTCTGATCCTACTCTGCGGCTTGCGTCTGGTTAGACGAGCGAGGCGAATTGCCCCGGTTGCGGAAGGCGGCGGCGATGCGGCGTACGCCTTCCATAATGCCACCGGGCAGGAAGATCACGATGATCACAAAGACCAGGCCCAGCGTCAGGTGCCAGCCATCGCCCACGAACTTGCCGATGACCTTGACGAAGAAGGTATCGACGCCATCCGGCAGGAAGCTGAAGAAACGGGCCAGGATATTGTCATTGAGCGCCGAGAGGATGTTTTCAAAATACTTGATGATCCAGGCGCCGATCACCGGGCCAACCAGCGTGCCAACGCCGCCGAGAATGGTCATCAGAACCAGTTCACCCGATGCGGTCCACTGCATGCGCTCTGCGCCTGCCAGCGGGTCGGTAACCGCAAGAAGGGCACCGGCAAGGCCGGCATACATGCCCGAAATCACGAAGGCCGACAGGGCGTAGGGACGGGTGTTGAACCCGGTGAACTGCATACGGGTCTGGTTGGACTTGATGGCCTTGAGCATCATGCCGAAAGGCGATCCTGCAACGCGCTGGGCGATGAAGAAGGTGATGATCAGGAAGCCAGCGCAGAAATAGAAACCGGCATAACCACCGATCGGCGTGCCCAGAAGGGTCGGGATCGGCTGGCCGACAAAGGTGTGGCCCACGGCGGCGTCGATGACGCGCGGATCGCTCAGCGTGAGTTGCAGGCCGGTTTCGCCATTGGTGATCGGGGTGAGCACCGAATAGGCGAGGTTATAGCTCATCTGGGCAAAGGCCAGGGTGAGAATGGAGAAATAGATGCCCGAACGACGCAGGCAGAGGAAGCCAATGACCAGAGCGAAGAGGCCCGAAATGATGACGGCAAAGATCAAGGCCGGAATGGCGTCGAGGGTCAGCAGTTTCAAAGACCAGACGGCCGTGTAGGAACCGACGCCGAAAAAGGCGGCATGGCCAAAGCTGAGATAGCCGGTGAGGCCGAAGAGGATATTAAAGCCGACAGCGAAAATGCCGTAGATCATGAAACGTTGCAGCAGGTCGGGATAGCCGGCGCCAAAGGGCGCCAGCCAGATCGGCATTGTCAGCACGACAAGGCTGAAACCGAGCAACAGGAAGAGGTCGTTGCGGGACATGAGATTGGAATTCATGTCAGGCCTCCATCACACCGCGCCGACCCAGCAGGCCACGCGGACGAACAAGTAGAATGATGACGGCGACGAGATAGATGATGATCTGGTCGATGCCGGGGAAAATGGCCTTCACCTGATTCATCGAGGCGAAGGATTGCAGGATGCCGAGCAGGAACCCTGCGGCGACGGCGCCGGGCAGGGAGCCCATACCGCCCACCACCACCACCACGAAGGACAGCACAAGGAAGTCCATGCCGATATGGTAATTGGGTGGAAGGAGCGGCGTGTACATGACGCCTGCGACACCGGCCACCACGGCGGCGAGGCCGAACATGATGGTGAAGCGCCGGTCGATATTGATGCCGAGCAGCCCCACCGTTTCGCGGTCAGCCATGCCAGCGCGGACGACCATGCCGAAAGTGGTGAACTGGAGGAAGGCGAAGACGCCGCCGATCACGACACCGGCGAACAGGAAATAGACCAGGCGCCAGATCGGATAGGTGATGATGTTGGCCTGCATGCCAAGCCACGAGCCGATATCCGCGGCGCCGCGGAAATCTGTGGGCATGGGCTGGGGAATGGGGTTCGGGCCATAGATCGACTTGATGATCTCCTGGGCCACGATGGCGAGGCCGAAGGTGACGAGAATCTGTTCGGCGTGCGGCCGCTTGTAGAAGTGCTTGATGATGCCGCGTTCCAGCCCGATGCCGATCAGCAGCATGACGGGGATGGTGATGAGAATGGATAGCGGTACGGAATAATTGACCATGACCGCGCCGAAATCGCCGAACCAGGCCTGCACCAGCGGTTCGCGGACTTCGAGCGGCGTGCCCCACGGAGAGAGCTTTTCGGGGTCTATGGTGACCGTTTCCATGGTCAGGAACATGCGCACGGTGACGGCGCAGAATGCGCCGAGCATGAACAGGGCGCCGTGGGCGAAATTGACCACGCCCAGCGTACCGAACACCAAGGTGAGGCCAAGGGCGATCAGCGCATAGGCAGCGCCTTTATCAAGCCCATTGAGAAATTGCAGAAAGATGACTTCGAACATTGGATGCTCCACCGCGACCCTAGGGCGCTTCATTCGTCTCGGTCGTCACCGCCGGGCTTTCCCCGGCGGTCCATTGGCGTAAAAGCGGAATGGATTGCCCGGACAAGCCGGGCAATGACGAAGATTGCGGGAGCGCGTTAAGCGCTCAGCACAGAGGCGCAGGCTCCGCTGGGCCGAGTTCGCCACCGAAGATCGCCGGATCGTAGGTGGTGATTTCGCGGTCGACTTCCTGAACCACGTTCAGCACGTCGAATTCGCTGGTCGGGCTTTCATTGCCCTGCACAACCAGAACCGACTTCATGCACTGATGGTCTTCGGCACGGTAGAGCGTGCGACCATTGCCCAGTCCGTCGAACTCGTGACCTTCCAGCGCCTTGATGACTTCGGGCGGATAGAAGGTGCCGGCGCGTTCCACTGCGTCCGCATAGAGCAGGGTCTGCACATAAGCGGTGTGAGCGGCCTGTGACGGCGGGGAGCCATAGGCGGCGCCGAACGACTTGGTGAAGGCGATCGAGCCAGCGTCCTGCAGGTTCCAGTGCCAGTTCGACGTGCCGAACACGCCCTGCACGGCTTCACCGGCACCCTTTGCCATCAATTCAGAGATGAGCGGGGTGACGATTTCGAACTGCTTGCCATTGGCCTGACGGTCGCGCAGACCGAACTGCACTGCCTGAGGCAGCGAGTTCACCATGTCGAGACCGTAGTGGTTGAGGATCAGCAGGTCGGCGCCGGAATTGAGGATTGGCGTCAGGTACTGGGAATAGTCGGTAGAGCCGAGCGGGGTGCGAACGGCGGCGACGGTCTGCCAGCCGAGAGCTTCGGTGGCGGCGATCATCGATTCTTCCTGGGTCCAGCCCCAGGTATAGTCGGCGGTCAGGTGATAGGCGCGGCGTTCATTGCCGTATTCCTGGCCCAGCACCGGACCAAGCGCAATGCCGGACTGGTAGGCGTTGAAGAAGTGGCGGAAACCGTAGCGCCGCTTGTCCTTGCCGGTGGTGTCGTTGGAGTGGGTCAGGCCGGCCATGAAGATGATGCCCTTTTCCTGGCACAATCCCTGCACGGCAATGGCTTCGCCCGATGACGAACCGCCGGTAATCATGATCGCGCCATCGCGCTCGATCATGCGGGTGGCGCCAGCGCGGGCCACGTCGGACTTGGTCTGGCTGTCCGAAGAGACCCAGCCGACCTTCTTGCCCAGAATGCCGTTGCCCTTGAGGGCGGAAGGGGTCAGGACGTTGATCAGGCCGCCGTCGCCTTCACCATTGAGGTGGGCAATGGCAAGTTCGTATGCCTTCTGCTCGTCTGCACCTTCTTCGGCATAGGCACCGGTCAGCGGCAGGTTGAGCCCGATGGTGACGGTATCGCCGGTGGGGTTGTTGCAGAAATCTTCCTGCGCCCAGGCGCCCTTGGTGAACATCATGGGCGCAACGCCCGTGCCGATAATACCAGCCATGCCGGTCTGCAGCACTCTACGGCGGGAGAACCCGCGCTTCAAAAGTGTCATAGATCTCCTCCTTTGGCGCGGGACTTCCGATACATTGTCGGAGGTTCACCGCCTGCCTATTCTTCGACACAATTGAAAATGACGGCAATAGAGCATTGTAATTGCTCTAGAAATTTGTAAATTATTGATCTGTTCTAAAGTGATTTATGTCAATTCGTTGACATGAAGTCTTCTCGGGGAGGGGTGGACCATGCGCGCGCCAATCGGATTCAGGATCAGCAACAGGCGGAAATCGTTGAAGATTTCCCAGGCGGCGCTGGCGCGGCTCGTCGGTATTTCACCGAGCTATCTGAACCTGATCGAAAACAACAAACGCGACGTGGGTGGGGCGCTGTTGCAGCGCGTCGCTCATCATTTGCAGATCGAAATCGGTGATCTGACCGGGCAGGCCGAGCAGAAGCTGCTGTCTGATCTTGAAGAAGCCTATGCCGATCCCATGATCGAGTCGCTGCCGTTTCAGCCCGATGAGAGGCGGCAATTGGTGGCGCAATATCCCGCCAGCGCAACCGCTTTGGCGCAACTGCATCGCGCCTATTCCGACGCGATCGCCAGCGCCGATGCCTATGCTGACCGGCTCCGCAGCGACCCTCTATTGATGCAATTGCTGCATCAGGTGCTGTCGGGCATCACGGCGGTGCGTTCCAGCGCCGAAATTCTCGAAGATGTGCCCGATCTGGATGATGCCGAGCGGCAGCGCTTTATTGCGTCTATCGGGCGAGAGACGCGCAATCTGAGTGATGTGGCGCGCAATATGATCGGCTATTTCGACAATGCGAGCGCGGAAAGGCGCTCGATCTCTCCGGCGCGGGAGATCGACGATCTGCTGATCGACCGGCACAATCACTTTCCTGATCTGGAAGAAGCGGCCGCCGGCTTGCGGCGAGAGGTCGAGACGGCCGGTGCATTCGGGCTGCGCACCTTGACCGATCTGATCGAGAAGCGGTTTCGGGTGCAGGTGGTGGTTGGTGGTGCGCCGCCTGTCGGTGGGCAGGATTTTCCCGGACAATATCGGTTCGTGCCGGAAGCTTCTGTCATGTGGTTGAGTGGCGCGAGCACATTGGCGACGCGGCAATTCCAACTGGCCCGGCTTTATGGAGAGCTGGCCGCTGGCGAAGTGCTGGCCAATGAACTCGACAAGGCAGCGCTTGGCAGTGCGATAGCGAAGCGGTTGGCGCGACGGGCGCTCGGCTCCTATCTGGCCGGTGCGATGGTCTTTCCCTATTCGGAATTCCTCGATACGGCCGACGAGGGTGCCTACGATATCGATCAACTGCGGCAGCTCTACAATGCCAGCTATGAACAGGTGGCGCACCGGCTGGTGACGCTGCGGCGCAAGGGAGAGGAGGGCATTCCCTTCGGCTTTCTGCGTTCCGATCCCGCCGGACGGCTGACCAAGCACTTTCCATTGCCCGGCCTGCTCCTGCCATATTCGGGTCATGCCTGCCCGCTCTGGGCGATCTATGGTGCGTTTCGCACGCCCGACATGCCATTGCGGCAGGTGGTACGGTTTTCTGATGGCTCGCGTTATCTGTTCGTGGCGCGCACCGTGCAGCGACGGGCCGCGGCATTCCATGAGCCACCGGTCACGGCCTCGGTCATGCTGGCCTGCGATGTGTTGCATGCCGATGGCACGGTCTATGCGCAGGGCCTTAATCTGGCCGATCACGGTGCGGATGTGCCGGTCGGCCCGACCTGCCGATTGTGCACCAGACCGGACTGCGCCAGTCGGCAGGAAGAAGCGCTTGGTCCTGCTCAGGGGCAGCAGGAAATGCGTACGCCTTTGGTGCCGCAAGGATTTGCGCTTGGCGAAAACGATTGAATGCGATTTAGTGTGCCGGTTCTCGGAGGGGAGACCGGGAACATTGGGGGGAAATTTGGCCATCGATGTCCTGATCGCCGAAGACGAGCCGAGCATTCTGGAATCGCTTGATTTCATCCTGCGCCGTGCAGGCTGGATCATCGAGTCGGTGACGGATGGCGAAGCTGTGCTTGAGCGGGTGCGCCGCGCGCCGCCGCGTGTGCTGGTACTCGACGTCATGCTGCCCAAGCGCAGCGGGTTCGACGTGCTCAAGCAATTGCGGTCCGAAGCAGAAACGCGCGACCTGCCGGTATTGATTCTGACGGCGAAGGGACAGCAGCAGGATCGTCGCATTGCCGAAGAGCTTGGCGCGGATGGGTTTGTAACCAAGCCTTATTCCAATGCCGAAGTCGTGGGGGCAGTGCGCCAATTGCTGGGTGAGAATGACGGAGAGGCGTAGGGTCGTCGGGGGCATGTTCCTGCTGACAATCATGGGGTTGATCGTCATCGTCCCGCCTGTCGTCACGCTGTTCAACCACGACGCAGCCTTTCTCGGAATGCCGCAAATCGTGGTTTATCTCTTCAGCATCTGGCTGCTGCTGATCCTGGGGACGGTGGCCCTTACGCATTTTCTGGCGCCAGACAGGATACGGCAGGACGAGGAGGGGGGCGAGTAAATGCTGTCCGCCGATTTCGTCATCGCCACATCGGTTGTCTATGTCGGCCTGTTGTTCGTGCTGGCCTATTTCGGGGACAGACGCGCCCGCGCCAACAAGCGCTCTTGGCTCAATTCGCCGGCCGTCTATACGCTATCGATTTCTGTCTATTGTACGAGCTGGACCTTTTACGGCGCTGTGGGCAATGCGGCGCGTAGCGGGCTGGAATTTCTCACCATCTATCTCGGGCCGACGCTGGTTTTCGTGGGCTGGTATTTCCTGCTGCGCCGTCTGGTGCGTATCGGCCATCTGCATCGCATTACCTCGGTTGCCGACCTGCTGTCGTCTCGATTCGGCAAATCGAGCCGCTTGGGCGTGCTGGTCACCTGCATCGCCGTTATCGGCATTGCCCCCTATATCGCGCTCCAGCTCAAGGCGGTCACATCGTCCATTCAGGCGGTGGCGGGGGCTTCCGAATTTGGACGCGGGAGCCTCACCGGCATTGACGATGTGGGGCTGGCGCTGGGTGTCGCCGCGGCCATGGCGCTGTTCACCATTCTGTTCGGTACGCGGCATGTGGACGCCAAGGAGCAGCATCACGGCGTGGTTGCCGCCATCGCCTTCGAGGCGGTGGTGAAGCTGACGGCGCTGGTCGCGGTGGGGGTGTTCGTCGTCTATATCGGCGGCGGGGTCGAGGGCATTTTCCGGCAGGCGGCGGAGAAGGGGGTGGGGTTTGACACATCGGCCAGCTTTGACAGCCGCTGGATTACCACGCTGATCTTGTCGATTGCCGCCATCATCTGCCTGCCGCGCCAGTTTCAGGTGACGGTGGTGGAGAATTCCAACGAGGACCATCTGCGCGTCGCTGGCTGGGCCTTTCCCGCCTATATGATGTTGATGAGCATCTTCATCATCCCCATAGCCATCTATGGGCTGACGGTGATGCCGGAAGGCTCCAATCCGGACATGTTCGCACTGACTTTGCCCCTGTCTGCCGGACAGAATGGGCTGGCATTGTTTGCCTTTATCGGCGGTTTTTCATCTGCCACATCAATGATTATCCTTGAGTCCATCGCGCTCTCGATCATGGTGTCGAACCACATCATGATGCCGCTGGTGCTCAAATTCGGCGCGGTGTCGCAGAATGGGGATGGGCAGGGCGTCAGCAGCGTTTTGCTGATCGCGCGGCGTTTCGCCATCGTGCTGATCCTGTCGCTGGGCTTTTTCTATTTTCTGTTCACCCGGGATTCGGATGCGCTGGCGCCGATCGGGCTGATTTCCTTCACGGCTATTGCGCAGTTCTTTCCGGCGCTGCTCGCGGCGATTTTCTGGCGTGACGCTTCGCTCAAGGCGGTGACGGCGGCGATCTTTGTGGGTTTTGTCATCTGGGCATGGACCTGTTTTCTGCCGTCGCTGGCTTCAGTGTCCTATGTGGTTTCAGATCTGCTGGAGCGCGGGCCATGGGGCATTGCATGGCTGCGTCCAGAGGCGATGTTCGGACTCGATGGCTGGGATCCGCTGGCTCATGCCGCGTTTTGGAGCCTTTCGATCAATATATTGATCCTGACCCTTGGCTCCCTGATCACCAAGCCTTCGGCGCTGGAGCGCATTCAGGCCACCGCCTTTGTCGATGTGTTTCGGCGCGATGGCGTGCCGCAGCGCAATTTCATCCCCGGTTCGGCTACGGCCAATGATCTCTATTTCGTGGCCGAGCGCGTGCTGGGTGAAAAGCGCGCGGCGGCGCTGTTTGAAAGTGCAGCGCGGGAAAAAGGGGTGGAGCCGGCTCTTTTGGAGCCAACTGCGGAGTTTATCGGCAGGCTGGAGCGCGAGTTGGCAGGGTCTATCGGGGCGTCGTCGGCCCATGTCATGCTGTCCAAAGTGGTCGCCGGCGGTGATGTGTCGCTGGAAGAAATGATGCAGATGGCCGACGAAACCCAACAGGTCATCGAATATTCCCAGCAGTTGGAAAAGACTTCGGCGGAGCTGCGGAGGACGGCGCGCAAGCTGGAAGATGCCAATGCGCAATTGCGCGAACTCGATAGCCAGAAGGACGAATTTCTCAGTCAGGTGAGCCACGAGGTGCGCACGCCCATGACCTCCATTCGCTCCTTCTCCGAAATCCTGCTTGAACCGGAAGGGCTGGACGATGTGCAGCGGCAGCGCTTTTTGTCGACCATTCATCAGGAAAGCATGCGGTTGACCAAGCTGCTGGACGAAATTCTTGATCTAAGCGCCCTCGAGCGCGGGGAACGCACCTGGCAGAATGCACCGGTCGATGCCGAAGATGCCTTGAACCGGGCGCTAAGTGTCTGCGACGCCTTGTTGCGGCAGAGAGGCATGAAGGTCGAGCTTGGCGAGCGTGCCCATACCACCATGGTGGAGGGCGATGCGGACCGGCTTTGTCAGGTGTTCATCAACCTGATTTCCAATGCGGTCAAATATAACGACGCTGGCACGCCGATCGTGCGGGTCAGTTCATCCGTGCGGGCGGGCCATTATATCGTCGAAGTGGCCGATAACGGGCCGGGTATCCGCAAGTCCGAAAGCAAATTCATTTTTGAAAAGTTCTGGCGCGGCGTTTCGGGCTCAGGCGATCAGGGCGGCGCGGGATTGGGGCTGGCAATCAGCCGCCAGATCATCGCGCGCATGAACGGCGTGCTGGAACTGGTGCAGGGGCCGTTGCCGGGCGCCTGTTTCCGGGTTCGCCTGCCAATTGCCGGGCGAGATATTTAGTTCGATCCGAAATTGGTGTTGTTCGTAGACGTGGGCTGTTTAGGGGCCGTATCCTGCGACGATTTCGGCTCTTTTTTCGGGGTCTGACGAGGAGAAAGGCAGGCTTGCGCGCCGCTGACCCGGAACTCAGAGCCGAAGGCGGACTGGATATTGGGCAGAGGAAAGCTCTGCGCTATGTCGGCGCGCTCGCTATCCCAGCCGAAATGCCCGGCCTGGCTGCCAAAACTGCCGATATCGCAGCGATCCTTGAGCTCGATGCAAGTATTGCCCTGACAAAGTTGCAGCGCACCTTCGTAGAGCAGGGTGCGCACGTTCGCGCCGGAGACGGTCAGATCGAATTTGGTGCCGCGCACGGCGATCGAGGCGGTTGGCGTATCGATGGAATAGACCGGCTTGGGGCTATTGCCCGAGAGAAAGCGGAAGGTTCCCGACAGGGCATTGACCGCAAAGCGGTCCTTGCTGGTGCCATTGAGCAGATAGGCTTCGATTTCAAGCGTGCTGCGCGGGCCGATGACGATGCGCGTCTGGTCATCGAACAGCAATTGCACATTGCCGGTTGGACCGGTTTCGATCCGGTCGCCAACCGATACATCCGAGCCGACGACCAGAACGCTTGTCGTCGAGCCGCTCCGGTTCAATGCATCTGGTTTGACCCCTGTTGCCGTGCCTGTAGCGAGCGCATGCGTGGTGGTTCCGAGCAGCAGGAGGATAATGGCAAGGTTCTGTTTCAGCATGATTTCTGTTACCGGAAGATCAGGGTGAGACCGCGCAAACGAGCCGCAATCTAGCAAGAATGGCCCGAGCGCGGAAGCGACAGATAGCGGGCATGGTTGCTCCGAACGGCTCTGCGCGCTATGTGCATGCCCCTGACGAAGCTGGCAAACGCCAGTATGAGGACCACAATGAAACTTGCCTTTGTCATTCCGGCCTACAACGAAGAAGCGCTGATCGGGAAATGTCTTGAATCGGTTCTGGCCGAAATCAAGCGCTCCGGCGTTGATGCCGATGTCATCGTGGTCAACAATGCTTCCAAGGATCGCACCGGCGAGATTGCGCGCTCATTCGAGGGTGTGACGGTGGTGGACGAGCCTAAAAAAGGCCTGGTCAATGCCCGCGACGCGGGCTTTGCCGCGAGTGAAGGCTATGATCTGGTCGCCAATATCGACAGCGACACGATTGTGCCCGAAGGCTGGCTCGATGTGGTGATGCGCGAGTTCAACAAGGATCCCAAGCTGGTCTGCCTCAGCGGCCCCTATATCTATTACGATATGGCGGCGCATAACCGGTTTCTGGTCGGCATGTTCTACGGGCTGACCTATCTGATCTATCTGCTCAATCGATTCGTGCTGCGCGTTGGCTCGGTGGTGCAGGGCGGCAATTTCGTGTTCAAGCGCGAGGCATGGGCCGCGGTGGGCGGCTATGATCGCTCTATCGAGTTTTTCGGTGAAGACACCGATGTGGCGGTCCGCCTTTCCAAGGTTGGCGGGGTCAAATGGACCTTCGCGCTCAAGATGAAGACGTCTGGTCGCCGGTTGGAAAAAGAAGGCGTGTTCCGCACGGCGGGCACCTATACGCTCAACTTCTTCTGGGTGACGTTCCGGGGCAAGCCGGTCACCAAGGAATACAACGACATCCGCTCCTGACGCGCTGGTTCTAATAGGCTAGACTTGGCTTCGTCCGCATGGTGCGGCCGGATTCGGTCTGGCATATGAGCATTACGCCGCAATTGCCGCCCATTCCTCTGGCGCAGGCCAGCGCAATGTTGCGCGCCGTGGCGCAGGCCAATGGGTCGCAAGTCGAGGCGCGCGTTCTGGGGCCTTTGCCCAATGGCGCAACGCAGGTGCAGATCGGGCGGCAGGTGATGAGCCTACAATTGCCGACGCCGCAAATGCCCGGCACGACGCTGACGCTGGCCGTGCAACAGGCAGAGGGGCAGGTGCGGGTGACGCTGGTTTCGGCGCAGCCACCGCAGATGCCGACGGCTTCCTCCTTGCCCCCAATCAGCACTCCGGCAACATCGGTTCAGCTTTCCGCTGCCGCTTTGGCCGGAAACACGCAAGCCGCGTCGCCAACGCCGACGCAGGCAGGGGTGAATAGTCCTGCTGCGTCGATAGCGCCACAACCTGCAAGCACTGTTGCAACTCAGCCCGCAACAGTCGCGGCGAGCAATGCGCCTGCCGGTGCGTCGCCTGCACCTGTTGCCCCCCATAGCGCCCCGGCCTCACCGTCGCAGACAGTTTCAGCACCGGCGTCGCCGCAAGCCAATCTGGCCGGACGCCCGGCTATTCCATATCCCAGTGCGGCGCCCGGATTGCCCTTGCCGCCCGCAAGCGGGCCGATGGGTTCGGCAACCGCGGCATTGCCACCTGTTTCCCAGCCGCTGGCCAGCGCCGTGGTCGGCCAGCATGCTGCGCCAACCAATGGACAGGTTGCGCAGCAGGGTGCGGCCTTGCCCTCCGCTGCGCCTGCTGTCGTGCCGAGCACCGCGCCAGCCAGCCCGCAGGCGGCGCTGTCGCAGATGGTGCAACAGGCGCTGGCACGGCAAGATAGCGTTGTGGGGCTGACGACCGCGCTGACGCAGGTGGTGGCGCGCGTGGCGCTGCCGGAGCCGGTGATGAAGGCGGCACAGCAGGTTCTGGCGCAGCGCTTGTCGCTGGATGGCGGCGGCCCGGATGGCGCGACGCTGCAAAGGGTCGTCCGGACATCGGGCATTTTTCAGGAGGCGATGCTGGCGGGAGGGCTGGGCAAGGCCGCTGGGGGCGATATGAAAACGGCGCTTCTTAGCCTGCAACGCCAATTGGGCGCCTGGCTGGGCGATCAGCCCTCCATCGAGCAGGTGCGCTCTATTCCGCCGCCGCTGCGTGGTCTCATGCCGCGTGCCCGTGAAAACCTGCCGCTGGGCGATCTGCCTGATGAGCCGCATTTAGCGGGTAAAGCCTTGCTGGAGCGGACGGACGCTGCCCTGTCGCGCCTGCGGCTGCACCAGAATGCGTCATTGCCCGAACCATCGGCCCGGCACGAAGCGCAGTGGAGCCTTGATTTGCCCGTTGTGATGGGTGGGCAGCAGAGCCTTCTGCATATCCAGATTCACCGCGATCGGGACGCCGATCCCGAACAGAACGAGGAGCGTGGCTGGCAGGTCCGGTTCGCCATCAATCTCAGCGAAATGGGCGAGGTCGGCGCGCAGATTTCGCTGCGCGGTCGTGCGAGCGGCATTTTGCTTTGGGCGGATTGGGAGGACACTGCGGCGGCGCTTGCCGAGGGTATTTCTGGGCTGAGACAGGAGCTTGAGACGCTGGGCCTCAATACCGGTGCTATCGTGGTGCGGACCGGGGCGCCCATGCCGCCCGCCGCCGCTGCGACGTCATCCGGCCATATTGTGGATGCGGTGCGATGAGCGACAGGCCGGTTGACCCCAAAGCATTGGCCGTTGCCCTGCATTATGAGCAGGGCTCGCAGGAAGCGCCGCGCGTGGTCGCCAAGGGCAGGGGGCGCGTTGCGGAGAAAATCGTCGCCCTGGCCGAGGAAAACGGCGTCATTATCGAGACCAACCCCGTTCTGGCCGAAGCGTTGAGTGGGGTGGAGCTGGATGAAACCATTCCCGTCGAGCTTTATGAGGCTATGGCGGTGGTCATCGGCTATGTCCTGCGCCAGACACGAAAGAGCGGCTGATTTCGTATCAGGTCTTGTGTGAGGCCGACCCCGTTCCCATTTCCGATTGACGAGAAAAGGGAGCAGGCCATGCTGAAGCCAGAAGACAAACGCGCTATCGAAAATCTGTTCGAGCGGCTTGCCAATGTCGAACAGAATTCGGGGCCACGCGATTTTGATGCGGAGAAGCTGATCTGGGAAAAGCTGCGGCGAAACCCCGAGGCGGCTTATTACATGGCGCAGACCATTATCGTGCAGGAGGCCGCGCTGCGTGAGCAGCAGCAGCGGATTGCGGCCCTGGAAGAGGATGCCGAAACAAGCGGTCTTGGTTTTCTCGATGCCATATTCGGCGATGATCGTCCGCAGCAGCGTGCTCCGCGCCGAAATGAATCCATGCAACGCTCGGGTGATGGCGGGTTTCTGGCCGGTGCAGCGCAGACCGCTTTGGGCGTCACTGGCGGCGTGCTGCTCGGCAATGCCATTGCGGGCCTGTTCGGCGGCTCTGCCCATGCGGGCGAAAATCTTGATTTCGGTGCGCAGGACAATGGCGGCGCAGACGACATTGACGCTGGCGGTGATGACTGGGGCGGCGGCTTTGATATTGGTGGGGAGTTTTAGAGCATTTCACACATACTCTAAAAGACCCCGCGCTCGATATAAGTTTTGTCGTCATTGCCGGGCTTGTCCCGGCAATCCATCTCGCGGAGGTATGGACCACCGGGACAAGCCCGGTGGTGACGATGGGGAGAGGCAGCGTTTCAAATGAAACGTGAAACAATCTAGCCCGCCCGTCTTCAGCGCACCGTGCGCTTCTCGTAGAACTCGTTGCCGCCAGCTTCGAGCACATAGAACATGTTGTTATAGGGGAAGCGCAGGCCCGCTGTATGGAAATGCTGGGCATTCTGCACGCCGGGATGGCGGTCGCCACGCAGGACCTGATCGGCGACCTGCGAGGCGAGAACTGCACCGCTATCCGTCATGGGCTTGGTCAGCACGCCTTGGGCAAACTGGTTTTTCTGGCCCACAACTTCGCAGACGGACTTAGGATAACGAGCATCGCTAACGCGGTTCATGACCACGGTGCCAACAGCCAGCATGCCTTCGGCGCTGGAGCGATTGGATTCGAAATACATGGCGCGCATCATGCATTCCTTCTCGCTCATCCGGTTGAACGCGAAGTTCATGCCGAACAGGGAGCAGCCGCCCAGACTGGTGACGGCGACAGAAAGAATTGCGAGGCGAAGCAGTGCGCCAGCGGGACGGGGCATTGGGCTATTCCAGGCTGTGACATAGATGTCTCTCGGCCTGAAAATGCGCTTGCAGGCTTAAGGAAAGCCTCAGAAAAACGGTTAATGCGGCGTTACCGGCGCAAAAGGCTCGCCAGAAGCAGGGCGGTGCCGATAACGGCGATGGCTGGCAGCGGGTCACGACGAACCGCGCGAGCACCGCGCCAGGCCTGGTGACCGGCCATTTCCGCAAGCTGTGCACCCTGTTTTGCGGCGGTGCGGCCGAAATCTGTCAGATTGTCGCTCCAGTCATCGGCGGTATGGCTTGCCTGTTTGCCCAGGGTGCGACCAATGCGTCGCATATCGCGCTGCAGGCTTTCAATTCTGGCTTCAAGACTATTGGTATCGCGGCGGGAAAGGCCAAAGCTGGACAGGACATGATCAAGGGACATGAGACGCTCCGTGTTTTGGGTTCAACGGAATATCCACGCTTCAGGTTCCGTCCGCTCTTGATCCACCGCTTTCCGGCATCCATTTATGGTCCACCTTGGAGAATGCCTCGATGAGCAAGCACGCGAGCCGACTAAACCGTCTGTTTGACAGGCTTGAGCGACACATTCCCGCCGTCGCGGCCGGTTGGCTTTCGCGTGTCCGCCGTCCCGAAGCGCGTTGGGTGCGCATTCCGCTCGGCATCCTGCTGGTGCTTGGCGGTATTTTCAGCTTCCTGCCGGTTCTGGGCATATGGATGCTGCCGCTGGGGCTATTGTTGCTGGCAGTGGACGTCATCTTCCTGCAAGGGCCGGTCAATATGGCCATTCTGCGCGGATCTCGGAAATGGAGCAGTTGGCAGCGCTCCCGCCGCGACAAGAAAAAGTCTCAGGAATAGGCCTGTTCGATCAGGTCGACGGCCACAGCCAGCTTTTCATCGATGACGTGCAGATAGTCCGTCCAGTCCGAGAGCTGGGTCAACTCGGTCTGGCCGTCTGAAATGCCCCGCAAAGCGAGAAGCGGAACGCCAAAACTCTGGCAGGCGCGCAGGATGGCGAACGTTTCCATATCCACCATGTCCTCGGCGATGTCATCATAGGCTGCGCCGGAAACGACATTGCCGCCGGTCGACAATGTTGCAGGAGTAAGGCCCGGCACTTGTGGTTCGAGAGCGAGGGTGGCGGGCAGGCGCAGCAGTGGCGTCTCGCCGCGCGTGAAGCCAAGCGCGGATGCGTCCATATCCCGGTAGGACACTGAAATGGCTTGATAGATCCCGCAATGAGCAAGGCTGCGGGAGCCTGCCGAACCGAGGGATACGACCAGTCGAGGCAAATTCGCCTCACGTTCTGCAAGGGCGCGTGTGGTGTTTATTGCCGCTTCGACCGGGCCAATTCCAATCACGATTGGGGTGATGCGGCGGCGAAGGTGCGGGCCATATTCGGCGTCTGCCGCCATGAGATAAAGAATGGACATGGCGCGATTATTATCATGATGCGCCCCCGCGCCAAGGCCCGGAATTCTTTGCGCTTCCGTAACGGATTGCCTGTAATTTGAACGATCAGGCGCCGCAGACGGCGGTGGGCCTGTTAGGCGGCGAAAATGCGTTTTGCAGTCGTGAGTGAGAACAGGGAGTGGAGCGAACCGGGCATTGCACAGGGCAATAGTCGCGCGGTTCACCCCTCGGAAATCGAAGCAGAGGCGCGGCGGCGCAAAGTGGCGCTTGGTCTCGATGAATGGCGTTTGCGGGAATATGTGTCGGGCACGCCAGTGCCGATCCGCATTCAGCAGCTGTGTGAGCAGATCGACTTTGCGGCTCAGGCCTTGAGCGGCATGTCAGTCATTCCATCCGATTTCCGCGATGATCTGTTCTGGCCGCGCTGCTGGTAGCGATCAACTCGTATCGAGCCGGTCACAATACTGCTGACATGACTCGTCAGCAGATTGCGAAAAAAGCTATATTCGACGCCGACGCGGCGTTTTTGCAGCGATAACAGGACCGTTTCATGAAGCCGTTTCACCAGATTTTGGCCAATAATCTGGTGGCGAACGTCACCAATTTCACAGTGTGGTTCGCCATCACATTCTGGATATTTCTTGAAACCCGGTCGGTTTTTGCCACGGGGATGGTCGCAGGGATTTATCTCGTCTTTACCGCTGGCCTGGGCTTCTGGCTGGGCTCGATCGTCGACCATAATTCCAAGAAACTGGTGATGATGGGATCGAGCGTCGTGTCGGCGCTGTTCTATGCCGCAAGTCTGGTTCTGGTGCTGCTCGCACCCGAAGGCGCGTTTACCGACGCATTCGGACCCTATCTGTGGCTCTTTGTGCTGATTGTCATGATGGGGGTTCTTGCGGGCAATATCCGCGCCATTGCCCTGCCCACGCTGGTCACAATTCTCATCCCCGAGAATGAGCGCGACAAAGCCAATGGTCTGGTGGGCATGGTCAGCGGAATCGGCTTTTTGACCACCTCGGTCATTTCAGGGTTTCTCGTGGCCTATACCGGCATGCTCGGCGTGCTGATGCTGGCGTTCATCTTGACACTCCTGGCCTTCTTTCATCTCAGCCTCGTGACCATCGACGAGGGCCGCGCGCCCGCTAATCCCGACGTGCCAGAAGAGCCCAAAAGGGTCGATATCGCCGGCACGATCCGCGTCATTGCCGCCGTTCCTGGCCTGTTTGCGCTGATCTTTTTCGCCTGCTTCAATAATTTTCTCGGCGGCATCTTCATGGCGCTGCTGGATGCCTACGGTCTGTCGCTGGTGGCAGTGGAAATATGGGGGCTGCTGTTTGGCGTCCTGTCCACGGCCTTCATCATCAGCGGCATTGTCATTGCGAAGACCGGACTTGGCAAAAACCCGCTCAAGACGCTGCTGATGGTCAATCTGATCACTTGGACAGTATGCTGCTTCTTCACCATCCAGCCCTCGATCTGGCTTCTGGTGGGGGGCTGTTTTATCTGGATGCTGCTTGGGCCTTATGCCGAAGCGGCCGAGCATACGACGCTGCAAAAAGTGGTGCCGCTGGAGCGGCAGGGCCGTGTTTTCGGCTTCGCTCAATCTATCGAGCAATCCGCCTCGCCGTTGACGGCATTTCTGATCGGGCCGCTGACGCAATTCGTGGTCATCCCTTTCATGACCGATGGCGCGGGGGCCGAGACTATTGGCTGGTGGTTCGGCACCGGACCGGCGCGGGGCATGGCTCTCGTGTTCACGATAGCCGGTGTTATCGGGGTGATTGTCACCATCATCGCCTTCAATTCCCGCTATTACCGGCAATTGTCTGCGGCTTATGCGGCTGGCAAGGATGATGATGGCGAGGATGGCGGCGTGGCCATGACCGTTCCGGCCTGATCCGGTCGAACGCAGAATTTCGTGTGTCCCTTGCCCGCGAGCGCGGGGCCACACATATTCGATCCATGACAGAAAAGAATCCGACGACGCGCCGAGATGGGACCGTGCAGCCTCAGGGTGAGGTGCGCGACGAGATTGCCGCTTTCGTGCAAAAAGTGGGTAAGCTCGCGCGGCCCAATGCCGACGAGGATGGCAGATTGCTTTTTGCCATGGATGCCACGATGAGCCGCCAGCCGACCTGGGACCTGGCCATGTCTTTGCAGGCTGGCATGTTTGAGGCGCTGCCCAAGGATGCGCATTTGCAGGTGCAGTTGCTGTATTTTCGTGGGCTTGGGGAATGCAGAGCATCCAAATGGGTAAAGGATGCGTCGGCTCTGGCGCAATTGATGAGCCGCATTGCCTGCCAGGGCGGCAATACGCAGATCGGCAAGGCGTTTTCCCATGCCCGGGATGAGCACAAGAAGCGGCGCATCAATGCGTTGGTATTTGTCGGCGACGCCATCGAGGAAAATGTCGACGCGCTTTGCGCCAAGGCCGGGGAATTGGGGCTGCTGGGATTGCCGATTTTCGTGTTTCAGGAAGGGCGCGACGCTCATGTGGAAGCCGCGTTCCGGGAGTTTGCACGATTGTCGAAAGGTGCTTATGCCCGTTTCGACAGTTCTGCGCCGGGACAATTGGCGGCGCTGTTGAAGGCAGTCGCCGCTTATGCCAGCGGTGGGCGGGCGCATCTGCGTCTGCAACAGAACGGTGAGGCGCGGGCGCTGCTGGCGCAGATCGAGGGTAGATGAGCTGGATTTTAGTCGTCGGATTCGGACTTTTGGGTGCCCTGTGGGTATTCCAGCTGGTGCGCAACATGGATCGTCGCGTGTTGATGGCCAGCCTGCGCTGGATCGTCGGGGGATTCGCGGCGCTGATCGCGCTGGCGGGTTTGCTGTTTCGGCGGATCGACATCGCCATGATCGTGGGGGCCCTCGCTGCCTCGGTATTGCTGCGCGGCCGGATTGGTCAGTTTTCATTCGACAGCATTTCCAGCGGCAGCAGCAATAACTCGAAGGTGAAAAGCCGCTATCTGTCGATGGAGCTGGATCACGACACCGGTGAATTGTCGGGCCGGGTGGTGGATGGGCAATTTGCCGGTTGGGATCTTCTCGATCTGGGCGAAATTGAAACCCGCAGGCTGATCGAGGAGATCGGGCATGACGCGGAAAGCGTCAACCTGCTTGAAAGCTGGCTGGATACCAACCGGGCTGGCTGGCGGGAGCATTTTGCCGAACAGGATGCTGGTGGCCATTACGCGGAATCTCCGGCCGGCTCGAACAACCCGGTTGCGGAAGCCCTTGCCGTGCTGGGCCTGAAATCTGGGGCGAGCATCGACGAGATAAAGGCGGCGCATCGTGAACTGATGAAGGGCGTGCATCCTGACCGCGGCGGCTCGGAATTTCTCGCTGCCAAGATCAATGAGGCCCGAGACCTGCTGCTTGAGCGGGCCGGGCGGGGCTGAGTTCGTCATGAGTGTCGCATTCACCAAGGAAGACAGCGCCGAGACCGCGTCTGAAACCATGCTGCCGGACCGCCCGATCCCGGATGGTCCTAATCTTGTGACCGCAGAGGGTTTTGCCGCGCTGGAGCGTCAGCTTGCCGAGGCACGCCAAGCCTACGGTGCCGCTTTGACGATTGAAGATATCAATGAAAAGCGGCGGCAGGCGGCGAGCCCTTTCCGGGACCTGCGTTACTATACCGAGCGGCTGCGGACGGCGCAGATCATTGCGGCTGCGGAAAATACCGATGTTGTCGCATTTGGCAGCACCGTCACCTTCGAGCGCGAGGACGGCCGCGTGCAGACGTATCGCATTGTTGGTGAGGATGAAGCAGACCCGCGCGGGGGCTCGATTTCCTTCACCTCGCCGGTTGGTCGTGTATTGATGGGAAAGGCCGTTGGTGATCAGGCCAGCGTCGCTGGCGGTGACGTGGAGATCGTCGCTATTTCCTGATCCAGGGCTGTGGATCACAATTTGACCGGTTTCGCGTGGTCAGCAGGCGCAAAATCTATTCTGGAGAGAATATGAAACGCCTTCTTGTCGCGCTGGCTCTCGCTGTATTGCCGTCTACGCCTTTGCTGGCGCAAACCGCTGCGCCAGATTCGCAATTGTGCCGCTCGCAGCTGGATTTGCTCAAGGCGGGCAGCAAGCTCACGGCGGAAGAGGTCGCGGTTTTCGAGAAGCAATGTGATTGTCTCGAACGCCGCGAACGCAATGGTAATGCGACTACTGAAAGCTGCGCCGAGCGCTCCTAAACTTCGGGTTCGATAACGCTGGAGATATCGACCGGCGTGCGGCCCTCCATCCAGGGCGGAACAGGCAGGCTCTTGCCGCGCAGGAATTCCGGATTGAAGATCTTGCTGGCATAGCGGTTGCCGTAATCGCAGAGCACGGTGACGATGGTTTTTCCCGGGCCCAAATCACGCGCCATGCGCACCGCACCGGCAATGTTGATGGCGCTGGAACCGCCGAGGCACAGGCCTTCATGTTCGAGCAGATCAAAGATGTAGGGCAGGGCTTCGGAATCAGAAATCTGATACGGCAGGTCTACGTTGAGGCCTTCCAGATTTGCTGTGATGCGGCCCTGACCAATGCCTTCGGTTATGGAATTGCCGGACGATTTCAGCGCGCCATTGGCGTAATATTCGTAGAGCGCCGCGCCTTCCGGGTCGGCCAGCCCGATCTTGATATCGGGGTTACGTGCCCTGAGCGCTTCGGCCACGCCCGCCAATGTGCCGCCTGAACCGACGGCGCAGATAAAACCATCGACCCGTCCGCCCGTCTGCTGCCAGATTTCCGGGCCGGTGGTTTCGATATGAGCGCGTCGATTGGAAACATTGTCGAACTGATTGGCCCAGATAGCGCCATTGGGCAGTTCGGCATTGAGCTTTTCCGCCAGCCGACCGGAGACCTTGATGTAATTATTGGGGTTCTTGTAGGGCTTGGCGGGGACTTCGATCAGCTCCGCGCCATAGAGGCGCAGGGCGTCCTTTTTCTCCTGGCTCTGGGTATCAGGGATGACGATCACCGATTTGAAGCCGAGCGAATTGGCGACCAGCGTCAGCCCGATGCCGGTATTGCCCGCAGTGCCCTCGACAATGGTTCCGCCGGGCTTGAGCGCGCCGGATTTTACAGCGTCATGAATGATGAACAGCGCGGCGCGGTCCTTGATCGACTGGCCGGGATTGAGAAATTCTGCCTTGCCCCAGATTTCGCAGCCGGTGAGCGCGGAAACGCGATTGAGACGAATGAGTGGCGTGTTACCGATGGCGGAAATCAGGTCTTGGTGCTTGGCCATTGTCTCTTCAATATCTCATGCGGATTGAATTGGTCTCGCCATTGATAAATGGGCAAAACCAAGGGGATCAGGCACTTATCGTAGGTGTCGCTGTGCCGTGCTGCAAGGCGTAAACGGCCATTCTGGCAGCGGTTTTCTTTGTCTGGTCGCTCTGCGCAAGTCACAGCCGCTGTTGGGGCTTGAAGCGGAATAGAATTTTCCGCTCATAGTGCAGAGACGGCGTCGAGTGCCTGTTGACGGCTGGTTTTGAGATCAATGATCGGTTTGGGATAGGTTTTATCGAGCGTTAAGCGTGCCTGTTCCAATACACTTTCCGGGGCGCTTGCGGGTGTGTGCAGCCATTTGTCAGGCAGGCCCGCCAGTTCCGGCACCCAGCGCCGGACATAATCTCCGGCCTCATCGAACCGTTCGCCTTGCGTTACCGAATTGAAGATGCGGAAATATGGCGCTGCGTCCAGCCCGCTGCCAGCGACCCATTGCCATGAAGCGGGATTGTTCGCCTCGTCAGCATCCACCAGGCAATCCCAGAACCATGCCTCGCCCTGCCGCCAGTCGATAAACAGGTTTTTGGTCAGCAGCGAGGCGACCAACATGCGGACGCGATTGTGCATGTATCCGGTTTCCCAGAGTTCGCGCATGCCGGCGTCGATGATGGGAAAGCCAGTCTGCCCGCTTTGCCATGCACGCAATTGGGCTGGCGCGTGCCGCCATTGCAGTGCCTCATATTTGGCCTGCATCGGCCGTTGGGCGATGTCAGCGCGATGATAGAGCTGATGATAGGAAAAATCGCGCCAGGCGAGTTCAGACAGGAATTTGTCGACTGCACCGGCCAATTGCGGTTCTGCATGGGCACGAGCCTGCGCCGCATGCCAGATCTGGCGCGGGCTGATTTCGCCAAACCGCAGATGGGGTGACAGACGCGATGTGACGTTCTTGCCCGGAAAGTCTCGATCTTGAGGATAGGCTATGAGGTTTTGCTCAAGAAAATCGTCCAGTGCGGTTTGAGCCGAATCCTCTCCAACTGACCAGTATTGCTCAAGTTTTTGCGCCCAGAGCGGTTGACGGTAGTTGGTGTCGACGGGCTCGAATGGGATTGCGGCACCTTTCGGTGCGGGTAGGGGGCGGGCGATATCGTGTGTTTTCAGATTGTTCCAGAACGGCGTGAAGACCGAATAGGGCTTGTCCTGTCCCGTCATTATTGTCCACGGCTCGGTCAGTACGTTGCCGGGATGGGAGGTGACGGCGATGCTCTGCTGTCTCAGGGATTGTTTGATTTCTGCGTCGATTTCGCGTTCGGCGGGGGCGTAACGGCGGTTCCAGTGGACTTCCGTTGCGCCGGTTTCGGCCAGCTTTTGCGCCAGAATTGCCTGGGCGGAGCCGGTTTCGACATGCAGCGGGATGCCGATTTTTGCAAGTTGGCTTGCCATGGCGAGAAGGCTTTGGTGAAGCCACCAGCGGGCTGCGCCACCGATCTGGCGGGGTCCTGGACCCTCTTCATGAACGTAAATCGCAATGACCGCTTCAGCCTTGCAGGCAGCGGCCAGCGCGGGATTGTCGGAAAGGCGCAGATCGTTGCGCAGCCAGACGAGGGCTTTGGTCAAAACTGAACTCCGGAGCGGTCTTTGCTGATACGCACAAAGACCGCTTCCGGTTCAGCCTATTCCATCAATTCGGCCAATTGTTCCAGCGCAGAGCTCCATGCTTCCATGGAGAAAATGCGTGTCTGGGCGTCGGAATGAGCAAGGCCGCGTTCGGTCAAGGTAATGCTGGTCGCGTCATCGCCGATGGCCTTGAACACGATGTCGAGCACGAAAATCAACTCGTCATCCTCGTCTTTGTGCACCCAGGACATGACCAGTCGCTGATCCTCGACGAATTGCAGCACTTCGCCGGAAACTTCGTGATCGGCTTCATCATCCTCGTCGGCAAAGGTGATGAAGTGATATTGACCGCCTTCAAAGGCGTCGAATTCGGCTTCGTCTACCTGCCATTGCTCGATCAGCGCCGGGTCGGTCCAGGCGGAGAAAACATCGCTGACATTGGCCGCGATGGTGCGGGTCAGCGTGATCTGGCTTTCGCCGTCAATCTCAGTGCCGTCGCTCATGCCAGCTTCCTTTCGGGGTGCAGTTCGGCCGTTTTCGGCAGGAAGATCGTCAGAATACCCAAAACAGGCAGGAAGGCGCAAATCTGGAATACGGCAATCATGCCGATCCAGTCGGCCATTGCTCCCATGACCGCCGCGCCCAAAGCGCCGATGCCAAAGGCAAAGCCGAAAATGAAGCCGGCAATCATGCCGACCTTTCCGGGCACCAGTTCCTGGGCATAGACCACCATGGCGGAGAACGCGGAGGACAGGACCAGCCCGATCATGATGCTCATCACCGCTGTCCAGAACAGGTCGAGATAGGGCAGGGCGAGGGTGAAGGGCAGGGCGCCCAGAATTGAAACCCAGATCACGGCAAGGCGACCGTAGCGATCACCCACCGGTCCGCCAATAAAGGTGCCTGCCGCCACTGCGCCGAGGAAGGCGAAGAGGTAGAATTGGGCTTCCTGCGCGGTCAGGGCGAATTTTTCCATGAGGAAGAAGGCGTAATAGCTCTTCAGGCCCTCGATATAGATGAACTTGCTGAGCAGCAGCGCGCCGATGACGAGGAAGGCGACGATGAGCCGCTGGCGCGACAGGACAGGTTTTTTGATGACGGCGGCGGGGCGAGATGCCGACTGCCGCTGATGTTCGGCAAACCAGCGCCCTACATAGGACATCAGGGCCAGCCCCAGCAGGGCGACGAGAATGAAGCCGAAAACGCTGGTCTGTCCGAGCGGCAGCAGAATCAATGCCGCTGCGAGGGGACCAAGGGCTGTGCCTGCATTGCCGCCGACCTGAAACAGCGATTGGGCAAAGCCCAACCGCCCGCCGGAGGCCATGCGCGACACACGCGATGCTTCAGGATGGAACAGCGCCGAGCCGGTGCCCAGGACGACCGCCGCAAAGAACAGCAGCCAGAAACCATTTGCTGCTGCGAGCATGGCGACGCCAATTGCGACAATGACCATGGAGACCGCCAGCCAATAAGGCTTTGGCTTGAGATCGCCGGACAATCCGAAAATGGGCTGCAGCAAGCAGGCGGTGATCTGCTGTCCCAATGTCAGCAGGCCAATTTGCAGATAGGACAGATTGTAGGTGTCCTTGAGCATCGGATAGAGCGCCGGCAGCAGGAACTGCATCAGGTCATTGAGCAGATGCGCGCCGCTGACGGCCAGAAGGATGGTCAGGGTTGTGCGCTGCGCGTCGGGCGCAGGTGTGGAAGAAACGCTGGTCATTGGGAAAATCTTCAAGACGGTTTTATCCGTCCTATCCCGCAGCCAATAGAAGAGCAACCGGGATTGCACAAAATTCAGGCATGTGAGGAAAGGAAGAAGATGGCTCCGCGAGCTGGACTCGAACCAGCGACCATTCGATTAACAGTCGAACGCTCTACCAACTGAGCTATCGCGGAACACTTCTTGCGCCCTCATTCCGAGAGCGAGGTCCGTGTACCCAAACTGATCCGGTTTGCCAAGCCCCCAATGCAATCCCTTGTGAATAAGTTGTCATTTCTCTGCGCGGGCGCGTCGGCCGAGCGCGATGAGATCGGTCAGATCATTGAGGTTGGAGAAGGGATTTTCGGCGGAAAGGCTGGTCCAATCGACCTTTATGGCGTCCAAACTGCGCAATAGGCGCTTGGGACTGTCTGGAGCAGGAGCGTCGAGCAGCGCCGAGAGCCTATAAATGGCGTTGGTGGGATAAAATGCGTCCCCCCAGACGGCATAGGCCGCATTGGCACCCTGATTCAGCGCCTCTTGCATGCGAACCGCGTAATCGGCGGGCAGGAAAGGGGTATCGATAGCGACGGTGAGCAGTTGGTCGCCTGTCTGTGCCCGATGTCGAAGATATTCGGAGGCTGCACTGATTCCAGCGATCGGCCCGGCAAAGATTGCGCTGGAATCGGGCAGGAGCACGCCCTTGTCGAAACTGCGCGATTCGATTGGTCCGGTAGAGACCAGCAGATTTGTATCAGGCAGCATTTCGCTCACCCGCTCAAACAAGCTCCGTCCGCCGATCCGTATATCGCCCTTGCGCACCTCACCGAGCCGCGATCCGCGTCCGCCCGCAAGAATGAGCGTGTATAAAGTCACGCGCTTTTTCTTTCCCGCAGCAGGAAGAGCATGATGATGCCGCCGACCAATCCCCAAAAGGGTGCACCGACGCCTATGATGGTGATTCCCGATGCGGTGGTGACAAAGGTCAGGATGGCGGGCAAGCGCGCCTCCTCTTCCTTCAAGGCCCCGGCCAGTGATGAGGCGAGGCTGGCAAAGAGAGCCAGTCCGGCCACGGCCTGAATCAACAGAGGTGGCGAAGCGGCGATGAAAGCTGCGGCCAGGCTCGCCAACAGGCCCAGCGCCATATAGGTGGCGCCCGCTGCCACGGGGGCAGGCCAGCGCCGCGTGGGATCGGGATGCGCTTCGGGCCCGGCGCATATTGCGGCGGTGATGGCTGCGAGATTGTTCGTCACACCACCGAAAAAGGCAGCGATGCTGCTCGACAGGCCGGTGAGAACGAAAATCGGCGCGGGCCGCAAATCATAGCGATTGGCCTGCATGACAGCGATGCCCGGCAGGTTCTGGGAGGCCATGGTCACCACGTAGAGCGGCAGCGCGATGCGGATGATTGCGTCCAGCGTGAATTCGGGCATGACCAGTTCAAGGCTTGGCCATGCGCCGTCGAATGTGCCCGGTGGCAGATGGGTGGTGGTGGCAAGGACAATCCCGGTGATTGCCACGGCAATCGGCACTGCATAGCGCCGGGCAAAGCGCAGGCCGAGCGCCCAGCCCGCCAGAATGGGTAATGTCTGCCAGGGCATCTCCGCCAGAGCGTTTATGGGCGCGAGGCAAAGCACCAGAAGCATGCCGGCCAGCATGGCATTGGCGATGGCGGAGGGAATGGCAGAGACCAATTGCGCGAGCGGGCGGATAAAGCCAGTGAGCGCAATCAGCGCGGCGCAGACGAGGAATGCCCCGACAACCGCGGGAAAACCTCCCGCCGGTTCGCCGACCGTCAACAGGAAGGCGAGGCCGGGCGTGGACCATGCAAAGCTGGTGGGGGTGCGCACGCGCCACGCCACCACGATATTGAGAATGCCGATGGCGATGCAGGTGGAAAATAGTCCCGAACCGGCCTGTTGTGGGGACGCGCCTGCCGCTGTGAGTGCCGCCAGCAGCAGCGTGAAAGTGCTGGCATAGCCGACGATAGCGGCCAGAACTCCGGCAATGATGGGCTGGGCGTAGTCACGGTTCGAGGCAGGAGCGTTCATGGCGATTCCGGATATGGTCTGCGCCGGAAGCTAATCCTTTGACGCAATCAAGGCTACCTGCGGTGTCCTGAGGGGCTCGCGCGTTTGAAATGATCGGTCAGTGCCAGAAGAATGACCATGTGCAGTCGCTCTGGTGTTGTCGGTTCCTTGAGGCATTTGACCCGTGACGACACTGTGTAACGCGCACCGAGATGTTCGCCGCTCGCGCTATAAATGAGATAGCGGCTGGCTTCGTCGTAATAGGCGGAGATGATGTTGAACTGCATTGCGCGCCCGCGAATAGCCATGCCCAGGCCAAGCTATTCCAGAACACGCCCAGCACCAAGTGCAGGCTTTTGCGGCCACCTAGTCAGCCGCATCGGTCGTATCCAGACCCTAACCTGGGCGCACAAGCCTGAAGATGGTCTTGATGTCGCGGTAATAGGTCAAATCGTTCGCATAGCTGGTTTTCCAGCGATCCTTTGTGAAAGGAATGAAGCCCTCATAGCCAAATTTCCGCGCCGAAACTTCAAAGCCGGCTGCGAGGAAAAGCGACGCATAATCGTCAACCGAGCGATCGATGATTCGGGTCATGGTGCGCTGCTCGACGATTTCTCGCCAGGCGTCGAGATCGGGATTGCCGGTGTGGCAACCCGTGATCGCGTAATAGACGCCACCGGGTTTGAGCGCCGACAGCATCTGTTCCGCATGCGCCTTCAGATCGTTGATGAGGTAAATCACCTCATGACTGATCGCCAGATCGAACGCTTCGACATGTCTTGACGGGCTATCCCCAATCTCAAAATCCAGATTGAGGCCCGCACTTAACTGACGCGCCTTGTCAATCGAGGCCGCTGCGATGTCGATTCCGAGCCCTCTTGAAAACGGTCGCTCATCGAGCAGCATGCGGAGCAGCCCGCCCTGGTTGCAGCCATAATCGAGCACGCTGGCATTGGAGAGATCGGTTTCACGCATGAGTGAAATGAGGTGCCGCCAAACCGGTGCATGGCCATCGGCCATCGCGTCTTCCCGTTTTTCGTCGTCATACCAAGTCGCAGCGCGAGATGCGGTCGTCATAGCAAGCCTCCATTTCCACAAAGCCTAGCCGAAGAAAATTTTTTGGGAAACCCTATTGCCATTTAAACAGAAACTCTTTTACCCTTTGAAGCGTAGGGAACACAGAGGGATCTGAAAATGATCAAATCTAACCACTTTTATGGCCGTACCGTCGGCCTCGTTATGGTTGCCGGTCTCATGACCTCAACCGTCGCTTTCGCTCAGGAATTTGTCGTTGAATCCCATATGGCGGCCAGCGCCGACTGGGTCAGCTACCTGCCCGAAGACGTCAAGGCGCGCGGCGTGCTGAATGTCGGCACATCCGACAGCTACGCACCCTGGGTGTTTTTCGACACGCAGACTGGCGCTGCCAGCGGCGTCGATGCCGACATTATCAATGAAGCCGCCAGCCGGCTGGGGCTCACGGTGAAATGGAACGATATCCAGTTCGCCGCCGGCATTCCCGGTGTCGAGTCCGGCCGCTATGATTTCTATATCAGCGCCATGGCCAATACGGTTGCGCGCGAGGAAGTCGTCAACTTCATCGCCTATTCGACCGAAGGGTCGGGCGTCATCGTGCCCAAGGGCAATCCGCTCAACATTACTGAAATGGCCGACCTGTGCGGCCTACGCGTAATGGTGCAGACGGGTTCGCTCTTCCCCGGCATCATCGAAAAGCTCAATGCCGAAACCTGCGAGCAGCCCGTCATCATGGCAGAAGCGCCTGACAAGGTTGCTCCATTGCTGGCGATTGCGAGCGGCCAAGCCGATGCGACAATGCAAACGTTCGGTGTGTCCACCTATACTTTTGCGGCCGCAACTGAAGGCGTGCAGACCCAGCTCGAAGTCTCGCCGGTCGAGCGCTTTGCTCCGGCCAAGCAGGGCATTGCCTTCTCCAAGAACACGCCCGAACTGCAGGCCGCCATCGCCGGCGCGCTGCAGAGCATGGTTGATGACGGCACCTATCAGGAGATCTTCGACAAGTGGGATGTCGGTTCCTCCACGGTCGATCCGATCATGCTCAACTCGCCGATGCTCTAGGCCCAAACATCTCACCGGACTATCGATCATGACTCAGATTGAAACCCGGGCGGAGGACCTGCGAATTCATCGCAGGTCCGGCCCGATGATCATAAACGCCGTCATCGCGGTCATCGCCATCATCGTGGTGGCAATCGCCGTGCAGGTTTTTATCGGAACCGGTCGTATCCGGTGGGATATCGTATGGACGCAAATGTGGTCGCCGGCGCTGTTCAACGGCGTCGGGACGACATTGATGCTAACCGGCGTTTCGCTGGTCGGATCGGTTATCCTGGGCACGATTTTGGCGGGGATGCTGATTTCCAACAACCCCGTGCTCAAACTTATCGCCTCGTCCTATATCTGGTTTTTCCGCGGCACGCCGCTGCTGGTGCAGATCGTGTTCTGGTTCAATCTGGGCCTATTCCTGCCCATGATCGAGTTGCCCTGGACCTCGATCAACACCAATGTACTCATTACCCCGACCACAGCCGCATTGCTGGGGCTGCTGCTCAATGTCAGCGCCTTCATGTGTGAAGTCATTCGTGGCGGGCTGATCTCGGTCGACAAAGGGCAGACGGAAGCGGCTCTCTCCATCGGTATGACACCGGTGCAGGCGCTGTTGCAGATCGTGCTGCCGCAGGCGGTGCGGGTCATCCTGCCTACGGCCGGCAATCTGGCCATCGACCTGCTCAAGACCACGTCGCTGGTCTATGTCATCGGCACCAGAGAAATCATGGGCACCACGCAATCGATCGCGGCCCAGACCTTTTATGTCATCGAAATGCTGGTCGTGGCCTCGCTCTGGTATCTCATCCTCGTGACCATAGCGACGCTGCTGCAAGCCCAGCTTGAAAAACGCCTGGCGCGCAGCCAGGGCTCCGGCCGTATCCAGATCGGGAAGGTCCTCTGATCATGAACACTCCCGCACATACCGACCGCAGCTTTCCCGACGGCATTGTCCGCATCCATGGTCTGCGCAAATCCTTCAACGAGCATGAAGTGCTCAAGGGCGTCGACCTGAGCGTCAAGAAGGGGGAGGCCGCGTTTATCATCGGGGCTTCGGGCTCGGGCAAAAGCACCTTGCTGCGCTGCGTGAACAGCCTCGAAACCTATCAGGGCGGCCAGCTCTGGGTGGAGGATTATCTGGTGGGCGCCGAGCGCTCCGGCGATCGCTGGGTCGAAGCGCGCGCCAGTGTCACCGCCAAGCGCCGTTCGCAGATCGGCATGGTGTTCCAGCGCTTCAACCTCTTCCCCAACATGACCGCACTCGAAAATGTTATTTCGGGTCTCGTCATGGTGCAGCGAATGAACAAGGCGGCAGCCCGCGAACGTGGCATGGACCTCCTGGCCAAGGTGGGACTGGCCGACCGCGCCTCATCCTATCCGGCCCAGCTTTCCGGCGGCCAGCAGCAGCGTGTCGCCATTGCCCGCGCCATTGCCGCCAATCCTGCGGTCATCCTGTTCGATGAGCCGACTTCGGCGCTCGATCCTGAACTGGTGGGCGAAGTGCTCTCGGTGATGCGTGACCTCATCAAGGAGGGCATGACCATGCTGATCGTCACCCACGAAATCAGCTTTGCCGAGGAAGTGGGCGACAGCGTTTATTTCATCGACAAGGGGGTCGTCGCCGAACATGGCAGCCCCCAGCAGGTGATCCGCCAGCCGACCCATCCCCGCACCATCGAATTTTTGGCCCGTATCCGCTGAGCGTTTTTTATGTCTAGTCAGTTTACCTATATCAATTCCACATTGCCGCGCAGCTTCGCACCGCCGCAGATCGAGAAGCGTACTACGCTGTCAATTGCGGAACTGGCGGAGATCATCGCCAGCAATGATGTGGTGGTCCAAGCCTCGGCCGAGGGCAGCATTGCCGAGCGCATCCTGTCGATCTTCGAGCAGGACGAGGTGCATTTTGGGCCGGTGTTCATTCCCGACCACCGAGCGGAATGGATCGAAAAGATCGGCTATTTCGTGGATCAGAACCTGCCACTCGAATTCGTCTCCATGGCTTTCCCATACAAGGTGCCCAATCCTCTGAAGTCGGATCGCAAGGCGCCTGATCTTGGCGAGGCGCTGATGCTGCGCCGTTTCAAGGCGGTGTTGGATGCGGTGGAAAGCGTTTATGCGCCCGGTGCCCGGCTGACCGTGCTGGAGGAAGGTATTCTGGGGCGTTGCCAGGGTGTCGATCCTGCCAGTATCGCAGCGTATCGCGCCGGGATCGATAATTGTGTCGCTATCTCCGCCGTGCCCGAACGGCAGCTTTGCTTCCACAGCCTTGACGACATGGTCGAGAAAATCCCCAATTTCGAGGCGCGCTGGCTGTTCGAGCAGGAGCGGATGCGCGAACTCTGGCAGCAGGGCGATGAGGCCGTGGTCGGCGCCTATAACGAAACCGTACCGCCCTCAAAGGCTGCTGTGCCGACGCAGGATTTTCCTCCTGACGTGGTGGCTCACGCCTATGACCCCGAGCAGAAAGATTCCGCGCTGCGCTATGCGCGCGAATATATCGACAAGATCGCGCATCGGAAGTTCTTTGCCTATCGCTCGATCCTGGCGCTGCGCGACAGCACGGGATACCTGCATAATCTGCGCCCGCACGCGCTCAAGCTGACGGTGTCGCCCAAGCCGGAAAATCTGGCCGTGGTGCCGGTCAATACATGGTCGCGCATTCTGCCTTATCATGGTGTACCGGTGCTGGACACTGACGGGCGCTGGTACATTCTGTACTGGGGCGGGCTGGGCGAAAGCGTGGGTGCTCTCGAAGCGCTGCACCTGGATGGCGACGCCGATGCAGCGCCAATCGGTTATCGGGTGCTGGAATGAGCCAATTGCTCGGCGTCGATATCGGCGGCACCAAAATTCAGCTCAGTCGGATCGACGCGGATTACGCTGTCGCGCCGCTGCGTCGAGTGCCGACGGCTCTGCTGCGGCGCGGAACTCCAGCCTTTGCCGTGGACCTCGCCGAATTGATCCGCGCATCCATGCCTGTCGGGGTGAATGGTGCGGCAGTGAGCCTGAATGGCGCATTGCGGGGCAGCCATGTGGTTTACTCATCGCTGATGGGTGGCAATGTCGGGTTCGAACTGGCCGATTTCCTGCGCGAACAGCTCGATTGTCCGGTCTATGTGGATGACGATATTCACGCCATGACTCGCGCCGAGGCCGAAATCGGCCATGGGCGCGGCTATGGCTCGGTCACCATGCTCAATATGGGTACCGGTATCGGTGTAGGTGCGTATGAAAACGGGGTGATGCGCGGCAAGTTTGGCGCTGGCCTGATTTCCGAGCAGCATGTCTATGTCGAGGAGTTGGGCGAGCATCGCATCCTCGATCTCGTCACCTGTGGTCGAGGGATCAAGGACCTGCATCGGGCTTTTACGGGTGAAACGCTCGAAGCCGTCAATGTTTTCGCAGGGGCGCGTGATAATAATGCCGCCTGCCAGCATACGGTCGATGTCTTCGCGCGTTATGTGGGCGTCGTTCTGGAGATGATCTCCAAATTCTATAATCCCGAGCTTATCGTGCTGAATGGATCGATAAAGCAGGCCGCGTCGCAATATCTGGATGTGGCTTTGCATCACTATAGAGCATTGGTGGGCGAACGTTTTCGGGCGGATGTTCTTGTTTCCGAACTGGACTTTGCCGCTGAGATCGGGGTAGCGCTGCAACAACGCGATGGGCGTGGAGGGGGTAGCGATGTCGCTCGACACTAAAGGCGATACCACGGCGCGCACGCCGAAACCGACCAGCGAGCGTATTTTCGAGCCGATCAAGGTCCATCGCACCTTCGAGACGGTGGTCGAACGTATCGTCGACGCCATCGATGCACAGGGCCTTGGCAAAGGTGATCGTCTGCCGACGGAATCCGAGATGGCCCAATTGCTGGAGGTCTCGCGTCCAACCCTGCGCCAGGCCTTCCGCATTCTGGAGAACTCCGGCGTGCTTCAGATCAAGGCCGGTCAGTCCGGGGGCGTCTTTGTTGCTACCGATATCGTGCCCTTCGACGTTCTGGGCAAGAATATCGCCTCCGAAGTCCATCACATCGAGGAGCTGATCTCCACCCGCCGCCTGCTTGAGCCAATCGTCTATCATCTGGCCACAGAGAATGCTTCGGAGACACAGTTCCAGCATATCGCCGAAGCCATCGAGCTGATGCGCAGCCATATCGGCGATCCGCGCATCGTGCATCAGGCGGATGGCATGTTTCACCGGCGCGTCGCCCACGCTTCGGGCAATCAGATGCTGCTGCGGGTGATGACCGGCATTTATCGTGGCCTCGCGCCCCTGCGCAGTGCGCTGCCCAAGGACGAGGGGCGTGCCCATCACATGATTGATGTGCATTCCCGCCAATTGGATGCGATGCGCAGCAAGGATCACAAGAGACTGGAGGCGGTGCTGGATGAGACCTTCATCGACCTTGAGGAAGAGTACGCGGTAACCAAACGTTACTCGCTGAGCTGGATCGAGAGAAACATCTAGCTTTTTCAATAAGTAAGGCCGGTTTGACCGGAGCCCCTTGGCTCCGGGCGGAGCCTTGCTGTCTTTAAAAATGGACGGAGACCAATATGCGCCACCTCAAATATGACCAGCTCAGCGTCGAAATCGCGGCCTCGGACCGCGAGCTGGGCGAAGCTGCCGCCGAAGATCTGGCCAGCGTGATCAAGGAAGAACTGGCCCAAAAGGACGAGATCGCCATCATCATGGCACTCGGCGCGGCACAGGATGCTTTCTACACCGCAATCAAGGCTCGCAACGATATCGAGTGGTCGCGCATCACCGTGCTGCATGTCGACACCTATATGGGCGTTGCCGAAAGCCGTGAGGAAAGCGGCGCATCGCGCATGCGCAAGCATCTGCTCGATGAAGTGAAGCCCAAGGCGTTCTTCCCCATGAAGGGCGATCATGAGCCGGTGGAAGAAGAACTGGCCCGCTATACCAAGCTCTATAACGAACTCGATCCCGTGCTCTGCGTCGTCGGTATCGGCAATAGCGGCCATCTGGCGTTCAACGATCCCCCGGCTGATTTCGACACCAAGGATATTATTCGTGTCGTCCTGCTCGACGAGACCACCCGCAAGCAGATCGACAGCCGTGGTTTCTTCAAGTCCTACGAGGAAGTGCCGCGCTACGGGCTGTCGCTGACCATGCATGCCCTGCTCAAGCCCAAGCGCGTGCTGGCGCTGGTGCATGATGAAAACAAGGCGGTCACCATCAAGCGCATTCTGGAAGGCCCGGTGACCTTCATGTGCCCGGCTTCGCTGCTGCAGAAGTCGCCCAATGCGGTGCTCTACCTAAACGAGCCTGCCGCCAGCCAGCTTTCCCCCCGCTAGTCCAATCTTGAAGGAGACAAGACATGGAAATTCTCAAATATGGCGAGCTTGAAGTTCTCGTCGCGCCGACGGACAAGCAGCTCGGCGAAGCTGCCGCCGAAGATTTGGCCAGCGTGATCAAGGAAGAGCTGGCCAAAAAGGACGAGATTGCCATCATCATGGCACTCGGGGCGGCACAGGACGCCTTCTACACCGCCATCAAGGCCCGCAACGATATCGAGTGGTCGCGCATTACCGTGCTTCATGTCGACACCTATATGGGTGTCGCTGAAGATCGCGTTGAAAGTGGCGCTTCGCGCATGCGCAAGCATCTGCTCAACGAAGTGAAGCCAAAAGCCTTCTTCCCGATGAAGGGAGATCATGAGCCGGTGGAAGAGGAGCTGGCGCGCTACACCAAGCTGTTCAATGAGCTGGACCCGGTTCTCTGCGTGATGGGCATCGGCAATAGTGGCCATCTGGCGTTCAATGATCCTCCGGCCGATTTCGACACCCGTGACATTATCCGGGTCGTCTTCCTCGACGAAACCACAAGGGATCAGGTGAAGCGGGCTGGCATCTTCCAGAATATCGAAGATGTGCCGCATTACGGCCTGTCACTGACCATGCATGCTCTGCTCAAGCCGCGCCGTGCGCTGGTTCTGGTGCATGAGGAAGACAAGGCCGATACGATCAGGAATCTGCTTGAAGGACCTGTAACCTTCATGTGTCCCGCATCGATATTGCAAACCGCGCCGCACGCTAAACTCTACCTGAACCAGCCAGCGGCTTCGAAGCTGACCCGGTAGGAATGCAAAACCTGGAGCGCCGATGAAGCGGCGCTCCAGGCTCAATCAGGTACGCGTTTTGTGAAAGAGTGACCTGGGGCAGGGGACGAGGCCGATCAGATGGCGGCGCTGGCGTGCGACCTGCTCAACCACTCTTTCCAGTATCAAGCTGCATCTGCCGCTCAAACCAGCGTCTAACCAGATGCATGGTGCGCCGCGAACGGTCATTTCGCCACGCCAGGAACCAACTGCCATTGCGCGTTACCGTGCCGAACGGTGCGATCAATCGGCCATGTTCCAGCGCATCCGTAATTGCCGGGCCCGGCCCGATGGCCACGCCAAGACCCGCCTCGGCCGCCTGAACGCTGAAGGACAATGTATCATACCAGACGGTTTCGCGTTCGGGCAGCACGACACCGGCTTCGCGTGCCCAGTTGGTCCATAGGTCGGGGGGCCAGCGAATATCCAGCCGCGGGAGGCTCCATAACAGATCTGGCGTGATTTCGCGGTCGCCGATCAACAATGGACTGACCACAGGTCCAAACGTTTCGGGCGCTACGGGGACGACCGTCATGCCAGGAATGTCGAGCAGCGGACCAACACCGACATAGATGTCGATTGAACGATCGGCCGGATTGATCTCGCGCGTCCATGTTGTCAGTCGCACCGATATGCCGCCCAGCGCATTTTCAAGGCTCTGCAATCGCGGCACGAGCCAGCGCAACATGAAAGTGTCCGGCGCCGTAATCATTATTGTGGATTGACTTGACGCCGCACGCAGATGCTCGGCGCCGCGCGTCATCGAGGCAAAGGCCTCAGTGACCGTGGCGGCAAAGGCGGCGGCATTGGAGGTCAGGCGCATGGAGCGATTGCCGCGCTCGAACAATTCTACCCCGAACTCGTCCTCCAAGTTCTTGATATGGCGACTGATCGCGCCGCTGGTGACGTGCAATTCCTCGGCGGCCTTGCGCACGCTGCCAAGGCGGGCGGCGACCTCGAAAGCGCGAACGGCATTAAGCAGGTGGAGCATTGAATGGTTGACTTAAATTCAACTGAATACCGGAATTCTACGCTGTTACAATTCTGTCGTCCAGCCTAGGCTATCGCTTGATATCTGTGGACTTGGCGGGCTTTTCGCGTCCCTGCACGGGAGCGATTGACGGTCTGTTTTGACGCAGTTTTTGCAAACCAAATTGACTGCGAGAGCATAGTGACCACTGCCCACCGGATCATCATCGATTGCGACCCCGGCCATGACGATATGGCCGCCATCCTGTTGGCAGCCTGGCATGACAGCATCACGATCGAGGCCATCACCACGGTTTGCGGCAATGCCTCGCTGGAAAACACCACCAATAATGCCCTGCGCATCGTTGAGGCATTCAATCTCGACGTGCCGGTCTATCGCGGCGCGGAATTGCCGCTGCTCAACCGTTATGACTTCCCTGCCGAATTCCATGGCCCCTCGGGCCTCGACAGTTCCGGTGTCGATCTGCCCCAGCCGACCATCAAGGCGCAGAGCAAGCATGCTGTGCAGGCCATAATCGATCTGGTCGATGCCAATCCGGGGGAGATCACCGTCGTCGTCGTCGGTCCCATGACCAATCTGGCGCTGGTTCTCGCCATGCGGCCGGATATGGCCACCAAGATCAAGCAAATCGTGTTCATGGGTGGCTCGGCGACCGAGGGTAATATTACCGCCGCAGCGGAGTTCAACACCTGGGCCGATGCCCATGCCGCGCGCATGGTGTTCCGCTCCGGCGTCAAGCTCGTGATGTTTGGGCTCAATCTTACCCACCAGACCCTGCTGCGTCGGCAGGATGTGCTGGCGGTGCGCGAGGCTCATCCGGGCCCTAATGCCGTTGCCGATATCATGGATTTTTATTGCGGCACCTATTACCGCTTCGCCGGTGCCGACAAGCTCGGCGCGCCCATGCACGATCCCTGCGCCATTGCTTACCTGATCCAGCCGGAGCTGTTCGAGATCAGCCAGCTTCCGGGGGACGTGATCGTCGGCGATGACGAAAGCTATGGCCAGACCCTGATCGACATTCGTCCGCAGGACCCGGCTCATGACAAACGTATCAAAAATGTCGGCGTGGCCATGAAGGCCGATGCCGAAGGTTTTGCCAAACTGGTGACCCAGGCTTTGATCTGGGCCGCCGGACGTCTTTCTGCCCAGTCGTAATCATCCCAGCACAGGCTCGCATCATGAAACTCATCAAGACTGCAATCGCCGCATCGCTCATGGCCAGTTTGCTGGCCGGCACCGCTCTTGCTCAGGACAAGGCGCTCAACATGATCGTCATCGAAGGCGGCGACACCACGGCCATGCAGGCCGTGGCCGACGCCTATACGGCGGCCAATCCTGATGTGACCATCAACCTGCAGCCCTATCCCTTCGCCCAGTTCTTCCAGGTTGCCGAACTGCGTCTGCGCTCGGCCGATACGGGCGTCGACCTGATCTATGTCGATGCGCCGCTGCTCGCCGCCTATGCTTCGCGCGGTTTTCTGTCGCCTATCGAAGGCGTCGATACCGCCGCGCTGGTGACCAGTGCGCTTGAGGCCGGCAAGTATGAGGGCACACAATATGCCCTGCCGATCAACAATTCCGCGCAGGTCCTGTTCTACAATAAGGCGCTGTTTGACGCTGCTGGCATCGCCGCGCCCGAGGGCCTCACTGCTGGCGAAAGCGCCAGCCAGGCCGAGGTGGACGAGCTTGCTTCGACCAAGCGCTGGACCTGGGAACAGGTTGCCGATGCGGCGCAGAAATTGACCGTCAACGAAAACGGTCGCATCACCACTTACGGTTTCACCGTTGAGCAGTTTGGCGAGCTTTATCAGCTCCAGACCCTTGGCGAGTCGCTGGGCACCGATGTCATCGGACCCGATGGTTATAAAGCTGCGGGCTATCTCGACAGCGAAGCGTGGACCAAGGGCGCGACCTTCTGGCACAATCTCTATAATGAGTGGAATGTCAGCCCCAAGGGCCTGGGCTATGGCGAAGCCGCTTCGCTGTTCGGCAATGGCCAGCTCGCCATGATGGCTGGCGGCACCTGGAACCTGCCGGGGCTGACGGCCAGCGGCGTCGACTATGGCGTGGCGCCCTATCCCTATTTCGAGGGTGGCGACGTGTTGACCCCCACAGGCTCTTGGTATGTCGGCGTCAATGCAGCTTCCGCCAACCAGGCTGAGGCGCTCGATTTCGCCCAGTTCCTGACCACCTCACCGGAAGGCACCAAGGTCTGGTTTGATAGTCTCCAGCAGCTCCCGACCTATACGCCGCTTCTCGAAGAGATCAGCACCGATGCGGCATTCGACGCTTTCCCGCAGAATGTCTTCCGCCTCGGCGTCTATGACTCGCTCAATACCGCCAAGGCTCGTCCGGTGACTGCTGCATATGGCCAGTTGCAGGATGCGTTCCGCACTGCTTTCGTGGACATGGCGAATGGCGTTCCCGTGGCCGATGCCCTCGCCAGCGCCGTGCAGAAGTTTGAAGCCGCCGCTGCCCGCGTCGCGCCCTGATTGAAACCGGCCTTCGCGGGCTCCCTCGCGCGAAGGCCAAACCGGAAAACGGCATGACCCGATCCCGATCGCCCTGGTTGTTGATTGCGGTGCTTCTGGCGCCGGCTCTGCTCGGCCTTGTCGTTTTCCGGCTCTATCCTATCGCTTTGGCGGTCAGCGAAAGCTTTTTCAACGTGCTGCGCGGCCAGGCGGTTTTTGTCGGCTTTGATAATTATGTCTCGCTACTGACCGATTCCGTGTTCTGGAATTCGCTCAAGGTGACGCTCTGGTTCAACGTCCTGATCAATCCGATCCAGATCGCCCTCGCGCTGGGGCTGGCGCTGCTCTATGTGCAAAATTTCAAGGGCGTCACGCTCTATCGCGTGTTGTTTCTCATACCCATCGGCGTGTCGCTGCCCACGGCCGTTTTGATCTGGCGTATCATGCTGAGCCAGGACGGTCTGGTGAATGGCATTATCGGCGTTGTGGGCATTCCGGCCCAGCCCTGGCTCACCTCGGCTTCCTTGGCGCTCTATTCGGTTATCGCCATCGCCACCTGGAAGGGCATTTCCTACTGGATGATATTCATCATCGGTGGCCTCCAGAACATCTCGCCAGAGATTTACGATGCGGCGCGCATCGATGGTGTCAAACCCTGGCAGCGCCTGTTTTATATAACAATTCCGCTGCTTAAGCCGACTTTGCTCTTCGTGCTTGTGGCCGATGTATCGATCAATTTCCTGCTCTTTGCGCCTATTTTCATGCTGACGCTGGGCGGTCCGGCCGATAGCACCAATGTGCTGATGTACGAGGCGTATAAATCGGGATTCGTGTTCGGCGACATGGGGCGTGCGATGGCTATCATCGTGGTCGTCGTCGCCATCCTTCTGGTGATTGTAGGACTGCAGTTCAAGCTGCTCTCCGGCCGCAAGGAGGCTCGGTGATGGCCAGTACGTCGGTTCAAATCAAGCGCGGGGCAGGGCTCGGGGCAAAGCACGTCATCTATGCTCTCATTGCCTTCATTTTCGTGCTGCCGCTCTGGTGGGCGGTAGTTTCTTCGCTGCGCCCCAATGCGGAAGTCTTTGCCGATATATTCCCGATGACGCCCAAGGCGTTGATCCCGTCGCCCCTGAGCTTTGAGGCCTATACCGGCATTTTCGAGCGCGGTTTCGGCATGATTATCGCCAATACGATGTTCATCGCCTTCGTCACCATGATCGGTGGCCTGATCGTCAATGGCGCGGCGGGTTTTGCCTTTGCCATGTTCGATTTCAAGGGCAAGAAATATATCCTCACTGCCATCATCATCAGTTTCATGCTGCCGTTCGAGGCTATTGCGCTGCCGCTTTATACGGTCACGCAACAGCTCGGCTGGCTGGACAATGTGCTGGCGCTGATCATGCCCAGCGTCGCCAATGGGCTGGCGGTCTTTCTTTTCTACCAGTTCTTCAGCCAGGTGCCGCGCGACTATGCGGAAGCGGCGCGGCTCGATGGCGTGAGCTGGGTCAATATCCTGTTCCGTATCTACGTGCCGCTTTCCATGCCCACCTGCATCAGTGCGGCGCTGCTGCTGTTCATCTTCCAGTGGGAGGCTTTCCTATGGCCGCTGCTGGCCATGCCCAGCCAGCAGTTCAAGGTGATTCAGGTCGGCATGGCCGCCTTTCAGCAGCAATACCAGACCATCTGGAACCAGCTTTTCGCGGTGTCGGCGATTACCGCTCTCATTCCCATCGCTTTGCTGCTGCCGCTGCAACGCTACTATGTCCAGGGGCTCGCCGGCGCGGGCATCAAGGGCTAAATCTCAGGAGACGCACGTGGCCGGCCTCACCCTACGCGGCATCAAGAAATCCTTTGGCGACACCCATATTCTGCACGGCATCGACCTCGATATCGCCGATGGCGAACTCGTGGTTTTTGTCGGTCCTTCCGGCTGTGGCAAGTCCACGCTGTTGCGCATCATCGCCGGGCTGGAAACCACAACGTCGGGCAGTCTCGCCATCGGTACCCGTGACGTTGCCGAACTCGATCCCAGCCAGCGTGGCGTGGCCATGGTCTTCCAGTCCTACGCGCTCTATCCGCATATGAGCGTCGCCGACAATATTGGCTTTGGCCTGCGCATGAATGGCATGCCCAAGGCCGAGGTGAAGAAAAAGGTCGATGAGGCGGCTGCCATACTTCACCTAGGCGAATTGCTCGAGCGCAAGCCGAAGCAGCTCTCGGGTGGCCAACGCCAGCGCGTCGCCATCGGCCGCGCTATTGTGCGCAATCCCGATGTTTTTCTGTTCGATGAGCCGCTTTCCAATCTCGATGCGGAACTGCGCGTGCAGATGCGGCTGGAAATCGCCAAGCTGCATGAGCAGCTCGCCGCGACCATGGTCTATGTCACCCACGATCAGGTGGAGGCAATGACCCTGGCTGACCGGATCGTGGTGTTGCGGGCAGGGCGGGTGGAGCAGGTCGGCACGCCACTCGAACTCTATGATGATCCCGACAATCTCTTTGTGGCGGGCTTCATCGGTTCACCGCGCATGAACTTCCTGCGTGCCTCCATGAGCACTGATGGCCAATTGACGCTGCCCGATTTCGGGAATGTCGCCGTGCCGCTGAAGCTGACAGAACCGCCAAGGCCCGGTTCCGATCTGGTGCTCGGTATTCGCCCCGAACATTTCGATCCGGCGGGTGGTGTGTCGATTACCGTCAATATCGATCTCGTTGAGCATCTGGGTGGCTCGTCCTTCGCCTATGCAGGCTCGGGCACCGAGCAGCCGCTCATCGTCGAATTCCGTGATCGGCGCCTGCCCAGTGGCGGCCAGGAATTGCAGACGGGCTTCAACCCGGACCGTGCGCTGCTCTTTAATGCGGAGAAGGGCAAACGGCTGCGCTAGGGCCTGGACTCAAGCTCTGATACTGGATGCGTGAGCGCGATCAGGGACCTAAGGGTGCAGAGCGCTTTGGGATTGAGCCGCTGTTGCCGCGTGGTTGGAGAGGCGCGCCCCGTGTTGACGCGCATCACGGCGTTCCTCGCTGTTCAGCAAATTTCAGAAAGTTCACCTTGCAGAGGCTTGGGTCTTGCATAAGCCTCTGTGGTGAAATAGGTAATGCCGCTCAGAGGCCGCGTGGCGGAAAGGTTACGCAGCGGATTGCAAATCCGTGTATTCCGGTTCGATTCCGGACGCGGCCTCCAGTTTCCGAACAGTTTTCATATTTTGCGCTGTAGCTTAGCTGCAATGGAACGTCTCTGTTCGCGGCTAGTTGGTCCTGCTTAACCACCGACAGGAGCCGACAATGTCTGCACGTCACGAGGAAAAGACCCGTCCTGCGCCGCTGGAAACGCGCCCCGGAGAGCAAAAAGACGACAATATTGATGAGTTTGGTCGCCGCAACGATGGCACCGAGGAGGATCAGCCTGCAAAGGATGATAGTCCGCGCCAAAAGGGAGTGCGGCGCGACGGCCACTGATTGCGACAAATTTGCTGACCTGTCGCTTCCCTGATTGCTATCTCGCCGCTCGAGGCATATTCACGCCCGGCATATGATGGCCTGAAAGAGGTTTCCGGCCAAAATCCAGTCTCTACTCTGGCTTGCACCCTTTCTATAGGGTCGCAAGCTGTGGAGAAATGCACTTTTGTCGTCGCTTGTGTTGCCCCGTCGCTACGGTGTCGCATGAAGAGATGATTAAAATTTGGTAGGGATTGTTCGCGTCGGTTGTGCACCCCATCTGCGGGGCGTTAGTGTGATGGGGTCTGGAGGCGGCAAATGAAGTATCGCGTATTTTTTGGGGCAAGCCTGCTTGCAGTCGTCGTCGCTTGCGGATCGGTGATCCCCGCTCAGGCACAATCCATATCGCAGGCATTGGCGGCAGCCTATGATCATGCGCCGGATTTGCAGGGTGCTCTGATCAGCGCCAAATCTGCCTCTGAAGGGATTGTGCAGGCCAAGTCCGGATTGCTGCCGAACATTTCCGCTGGGATCACGGGCGGTCAATCGACAACCCTTTCCGGTGGTAACTGGTCCCCGGTAACCAGCAGTCTTGGTGCCAGCCTTACCTATGGTCAGAATATTTTCGACTCTGGTGCTACTGCCGCCCAGGTTGAAGCAGCGCGCGCCGCAGCAGAAGTTGCCGAACTCGAAATCAGGACAACCGAGCAAACGGTGCTCTATCAGGTTGTTCAAGCCTATCTGAACGTCTTGAGTGGCCGCGAAACGCTGGCATTGCGACAGGACAATATCAATTTCTTCCGCGCACAGCTTCAGTCCGCACAGGACCGGCTTGATGTGGGCGAGGGCACACGTATCGATGTGGCGCAGGCGCAGGCCCGTTTGGCTCAGGTTCAGGCCGCCTATCAGGCCTCCAATGGAGCGCTGCAAAGCGCGGAGGCGTCGTTTCAGCGTCTGGTGGGGCAGCGCCCCCAGAACCTGTCGCGCAGCCACAATTTTGATGGCTTGATTCCACGTTCGCTGGATTCGGCGCTTGCAGAAGCAGAGGCCGGTCACCCGGGCATTCTTTTGGCCAAGGCGGCAATTCGGGCCGCTCAGGCGGGCGTTGATGTTGCACAGTCCGGCTTCGGTCCTACGGCCTCGCTCAATGGTTCGCTGCGCGGCTCCTGGAGTGAAACCTCCGGCGTGGATACCGGCAATATCAATGCCAGCGTTGGTTTTTCCATATCTGTGCCAATCTATTCCGGTGGTCGTACCGGATCGGCGGTGCGCAAGGCCAATCTTGGGCAGATCAAGTCTGAAATCGGTGCGATGTCGGCCTATGACCAGATTCGTGAAGCGGTCATCGCGGCCTGGACCGGCATCCAGAGTGCCGATGCGCAGATCAATGCGGCGCAGGCTGGTGTGTCTGCAAGCACGACCGTCCTTGATGGTGTTGTGCAGGAGCGCGACCTGGGTACCCGCACGACGCTTGATGTTCTCAATGCACAGGCCGATCTGACTTCGGCCCGCGAGAGCCTGATCACCGCTTCAAGCAATAAGGTGCTCGCTTCGTTTGCTCTGCTGAGCGCGACCGGGCGGCTAACTGCTGCCGATCTTGGCCTGCCGGTGCAGGTCAAAACCGCGGTGCCCTATACGCAGGCGGTCGAAGATGTGTGGCAGGAATTGCGCACTATCTCGGAATAGGCCGTTCTATTCTTATATTGTTTCGTGGCCGGGCTCGTCCCGGCCACAACTTTTCGTGGAAGACGTGATTGTTCGGCCTTGGGATGATTCCTAATCGATCCGCTTATCGCTAAGGTATTGTTTACGAATCAGGGCAAGGCGGCTGCGGAAGCCTCTGTCCAGTCGGGCGCATGAGTAAGAGGCATCGATGAACAAGCCGGCTCCAAAAGAACCGTCCATGGACGAAATCCTGTCGTCCATTCGACAGATCATTGCCGATGACGATGCGGCCGCGGCGCCGCGGCGACCCTCCATTCAGGCCGCTCCTCCGCCGATGCAGGCTGCTCCGGCCAAGCCATTGGGCGGGCAGGCGGATCGTGATCTTTCCGACATGCTCGATGATATGGAGCCGCTGGCATTGACGCCTGCGCAGATCGTCGAGGAAGGCGATGTCGTCAGCGGTTTCAGCTTCGACTCAATTCTTGCCGATACAGCCAGCGACGACGACGGTCCCAGCCTGGTTGAGGCAGAGGACGTTGCTTTTGAAGTCGATGATGGCCTGCCCAGCTTCGACCCGCTGCCGACACGTGCGCTTGAGCCAGATCCGGTACCCGCGCCGAAGCCGGTGCCGGAACCCAATCTGATGGCATTGGCCGATGAGGAGCCGGAGCCAGAGCCAGAGCCCTTCGCCATGCCGGAGGCTTTCTCCGCGCCAGAGCCGGAAGCTTTTGAAGCGCCCGAGCCCGAATTTGAGCCAGAGCCGGTTTTCGCGCAGGCGTCGCCACTGCCTGATCCGACCCTGACTGCGGATATGACCGAGGAATTGCTTGAACCCGCTACGCGCGCCGCCGTTCGCTCCTCGATCGGCAAGCTCAATGCATTGGGTATCGGTAATCCAGGCCTGACCATTGAAGCCATGATGCGCGATATGCTGCGCCCCATGCTCAAGGAATGGCTGGACGAAAATTTGCCTTCCGTCGTCGAGCGCATGGTGGAGAAGGAACTTTCCCGTATTTCTCGCGGCGAGTAGTTTTTCTGGGGTCTGAGGCTCGCCAGCCCTGTTGACCCCGCACCCTGCATTTGCTTGAAGTCTGCCAACCTTTTTTCGACCCGCCACGGTCTCTCGGGGCGGGTCGCTGCTGTTGCGAGTGACGTGATGCTTGAAAAGACTTATGAACCCGCCGCCGTAGAGAAGCGTATTTTTGACGCCTGGGTCGATGCAAAGGCCTTTGAGGCCGGGGCGGGGGCGAAGCCCGGCGCCGAACCCTTCACCATCGTCATCCCGCCGCCAAACGTCACCGGCTCGCTCCATATTGGCCATGCGCTGAACAATACGGTTCAGGATATTCTCGTCCGCTTCAATCGCATGCTGAAAAAGGATGTGCTGTGGCAGCCGGGCATGGATCATGCCGGCATTGCGACGCAGATGATTGTCGAGCGCCAGCTTGCTGAAAAGCAGATGGATCGCCGGTCCATGGGCCGCGAGAAATTCATCGAGCGGGTCTGGGAATGGAAGGGCGAGAGCGGCGGCACGATCATGAACCAGCTCAAGCGCCTTGGCGCCTCGGCTGATTTCTCGCGCGAACGCTTCACCATGGGTGAGGCAGGCGCACCTGATGACCAGATGGTCCGCGCCGTGATCAAGGTCTTTGTCGAGCTGCACAAGCGTGGCCTGATCTATCGCGCCAAGCGCCTTGTGAACTGGCATCCTGGCCTTGAGACCGCAATTTCTGATCTTGAAGTCGAGAATATCGAGATCAAGGGCCACATGTGGCATCTGCGCTATCCACTGGCCGATGGCGTAACCTATGAGTTCCCGGTCAAGGACGAAGAGGGCAATGTCACGGGCACAGAAGTGCGCGATTATATTATCGTCGCCACGACCCGTCCCGAAACCATGCTGGGCGACGTGGCCGTTGCCGTTCATCCTGAAGATGAGCGCTATGCCGGTCTCGTCGGCAAGTTCATCGAGCTGCCGCTGGTTGGCCGCCGTATTCCGGTTGTGGCCGACGAATATGCCGATCCGGCGCTTGGTACAGGTGCGGTGAAGATCACGCCTGCGCATGATTTCAATGACTTTGAAGTCGGTGCACGTGCTGGCGTCGAGCCTATCAATGTCTTCACCACGCGTGGCGCCATCATCGATGCCGATTTCATCCCGACGAAATATCGTGGGATGGACCGCTTCGAGGCGCGTAAGGCTATTGTGGCTGACCTGACTGCGTTGGCGGAAGAAAATCCGACGCGTGGTCTCGACCATATCGAAGACAAGAAAATCATGGTGCCGCATGACGAGAAGAGCAAGCTCGTCGTCATCGAGCCGTTCCTGACGGACCAGTGGTGGGTCAAGGCCGATGTGCTGGCTCAGCCGGCGCTTGCCTCGGTGCGCGAGGGCCGCACCAAATTCGTGCCGCAGCAATACGAAAATACCTATTTTGCCTGGCTAGAAAATATCAAGCCATGGTGCATTTCCCGCCAGCTCTGGTGGGGGCACCAGATTCCGGCCTGGTATGGCCCGGATGGTGAGGCTTTTGTGGCGTCGGATGAAGCTGAGGCACAGACCGCAGCCGACAAGCACTACGGCAAGCCGGTCGAGCTGACCCGCGACCCCGACGTGCTCGACACCTGGTTCTCTTCTGCCCTGTGGCCGTTCTCGACCATGGGCTGGCCGGATGAGACGCCGGAGCTGGCGCGCTATTATCCGACGCAGGTGCTGGTTACCGGCTTTGACATCATCTTCTTCTGGGTCGCCCGCATGATGATGATGGGGCTCGAATTCCTCGACAAGGAGCCGTTCCACACCGTCTATATGCATGCGCTCGTCCGCGACGAAAAAGGCCAGAAGATGAGCAAGACCAAGGGGAACGTTATCGATCCCCTCAAACTCATCGACGAATATGGCGCTGATGCCACCCGCTTTACGCTTACCGCGATGGCGGCGCAGGGACGCGATCTGAAACTCGCCATTTCGCGCGTCGAAGGCTACCGCAATTTCGTGACGAAGCTCTGGAATGCCGCGCGTTTCCTCGAAATGAACGAAGCTCGCCGCGTCGAAGGCTATGATCCGCGCGCCAATAAGCTGGCGCTCAATCGCTGGATCGTCGGCGCGACAGCGCGTGGTCTTGCTGCTGTTCGGGCCGGAATCGAGGACTACAAGTTCAACGAGGCTGCCAATGCCGCCTATGACTTCGTCTGGGGCACGTTCTGCGACTGGTATGTGGAATTTGCCAAACCCGTATTCATGGGCGAGGACGAAGCTGCCAAGGCCGAGACACGCGCCACGGCCGCCTGGGCGCTTGACCAGATTCTGATCATGCTGCATCCGATGATGCCCTTCGTCACCGAAGAGCTCTGGGAGAAGACCGGCGAATTTGGCCCCAAGCGAGAAAACTTGCTCATTCTCACCGAATGGCCGGACCTGTCAGGCCTTGAGGATGCCGATGCGGATGCAGAACTGGCATGGCTGGTCGATGTCATTTCCAATGTGCGTTCGGTACGTGCCGAAATGAACGTGCCAGCCAGTGCCAAGCTGCAATTGGTCGTTTCCGGGGCAGGGGAGCAGACGCTGAGCCGCCTTGTGGCTGGCACCTCGCTCATCTCCCGCCTGGCGCGTCTCGAAGAAATTTCGCCGCGCAATGATGTGCCGGGTGAATCGGCACAGTTTGTCGTTGGCGACGCAACTTACGCACTGCCGCTCGCTGGCGTTATCGATCTCGCCGTCGAAAAGGCCCGCCTCGAAAAGGAAGTGGGCAAGCTCGATGGTGAAATCACTGGTATCGACAAAAAGCTCGGCAATGAGCAATTCGTCGCCAAGGCGCCCGAAGAGGTGATCGAGGAGCAAAAGGCTCGACGCGATGCGGCCATAGCGCGCCGCGAAAAAATCCTCGCTGCACTCAAGCATGTGAGCTGATTGATGAAAGGCCCGGTGAACGCACCGGGCCTTTCTCTTTCTAGGCATGCCGTTTGCCGATTGATAGCCCCATGGAGGCGCAATCTGTTGTGGTGAAAAGACAAAAGGGGCGATGGGAAAGGGCGGAGCGTTCGGCCTTTCGTGCGCTTGTCGCGTTCGGATGATGTGATCGGCTCAATCGACCGGCAGTTGTTATAGGCCCAGCGCCTTTTTTGACGCAATGGCCAGCTTGGCCACGAGTTCGTCCGGAATAGGTTTGCTCGGCGAGAAGGTGACGCCGGTCTTTGTCGGTTTGAGGCCAGCGGCGGCAATCTCATCCGCATGCTCGCTGATTGCTGCCTTGCAGACATAGAGCCCGCATTGTTTGCTGAATGCTGCATAGCCGGCCACAATTTCGTTCCGGAGACCGAAGCCGGGCATATCGTAGCGGATCACCTCATCCATATCCGGGAGCGCTTGCGCGAGCTGAGCGCGCAAATGCGTCAAAAGCGGGCGAAGGGTTTCGGGTGCCGCAGCGATATAGGCATCATGATTGGCAAAACGGGTCATGATCCAACCATAGCAATTGCACTTATCGGCACAAGCTAGCGGGGTTGTTCAGGCGCGCAGGCCTGCCCAGAAATGCCCCGCGGTGAAAGCGGTATAGATGGCGATGGGCACGTAAAGCGCGTGGATGCCGACGCTGCGATAGGCGAGAGCGCCCAATATCGCGCCGCCGAGCAGGCCGAACCAGATGGCCAGATGTTGCAGCCAACGCCATGGCGGCACCTTGCCTTGCAGCGCCAGAGCCAGCTCCTGACCGGACGTATAGAGCGTGCCCGTAACGAAGGTGGCGCCGAGCCGGACCGTGCTGCGCATGGGCAATACGGCGTTTTGTGCGCCTGCCGAGGCGGCAAGTACCAGCATGGCCAAACTGGCTGGCACGCCCGCGAGCACCAAAGCTGCCGTGGTACTGACGCCGAGCGCCACCACAAAACTCACCGCTGCCGGTCCCCAGAGTTCGTTGGAGAAGGCCAGAGCCGCGCCGATGACGGAGCCGATGAAAAAGAGCGCAACCAGCGCCATGGTGAGGCCGAAGACCGGATAGGCGCCTTCGACCAGAGCCGCGCCACCCTGCGTGGTGTTGCCGCTCATGAAGGATACGAAATAGCCGCCCAGCTCAATGAAGCCGACCGCGTCGATAAATCCGGCCGCGCCGGTCAGCGTCATGCCGAAAATGAGATGACGAGCTGGTGTCATGATCTAGAGCCGGGCTGCGATCTCTTTTGCGAGCAAGGCTAGCTCTGCATCATCCGCCTTGCCGCCGCCATGTGCGCCGAGAGCCACGCCCTCAAAGGCCGGAATGATATGGAAATGGAGATGAAACACCGTCTGCCCCGCAGGGGCTTCGTTGAACTGGGCGAGGCGAATGCCATCGGCATTGGTTGCGGCCTGAACGGCTTTGGCAACGCGCTGCACTAGCGGCATGACGGCGCTGAGTGCTGTCGGGTCGGCATCGAGAAGGTTACGCGACGCGGGCTTCGGGATGATCAGCGTGTGACCCTTCGACTGCGGGAAAATGTCCATCATCACCAATGCAAGATCATCCTCATAAACCTTGTGGCAGGGCAGCTCGCCCCGGAGGATTTTTGCGAAGATATTGGTGGAATCATAGGTCATGGGTGGTGTCCAAATCCTGAGGTCGTCACCCTCGGGCCTAACCCAAGGGTTCTTGTCTTTCATTGGCATCGCAAGGGAAGGGCCCTCGGGTCAAGCCCGAGGGTGACGATCGGTGGGTGGCGATGCAGAAATCGCCGGGAGAGCAAAGCTGGTCGGCTCACCGCTCTTGCCGCTCGCCCTTTCGGAAGGGCGTGAAATTTTGTAGTAGCGCCTGTTCATGTTCGACGGCAGGGCGCTCCGTATCGAGAAAATCCGCTACGGCGTGGCGCAGGCCGGGATGGGCGATCCAGTGAGCCGAATGGGTGCTTACCGGTGAATAGCCACGCGCCAGCTTGTGTTCGCCTTGGGCGCCCGCTTCGACAACCGCGAGGTTGTGAGCGATGGCGTAGTCGATGGCCTGATAATAACAGACCTCGAAATGGAGGAAAGGCACGTCACGTATCGCACCCCAATTGCGGCCATAGAGGCGGTCGCGCCCCCGGAAATTAATGGCCCCTGCAATGGGTGTATCGCCGTCATAGGCGAGCATCAGCACCACGCTTTCGGCCATATATTGGCTGAGCAGGGAAAAGAAGGTGCGGTTGAGATAGGGGCGGCCCCATTTGCGCGCGCCGGTATCCTCGTAAAAATCGAAAAATGCGTCCCAGTGCTGTTCCTCGATCTCCTGGCCGCTCAGCCAGCGTATTTTTATACCATCGGCCAGCGCATCGCGTCGCTCGCGGCGGATGGTCTTGCGCTTGCGGGACGAGAGCGTGTCGAGAAATTGCTCGAAATTGGAAAAACCCTGATTATGCCAATGAAACTGGGTGTCTGTTCGGCGCAGCCAGTCCATCGAGCCCGCAAGCTCGGCCTCCTCTTGAGGCAGGAAGGTGAGATGGACAGAGGAGGCATCAAGACGCGCGGCCAATTGCTGGGCGGTTTGCAGCAAAGCGGCCTGTGCTTCCAGTGATCCCGATGGCACGAGCAGCTTGGGGGCGGTGGCCGGAGTGAAGGGCACTGAGCCCTGCAATTTGGGGTAATATCTGCCGCCTGCGCGTTCCAGTGCATTGGCCCAGCCATGGTCGAAGACATATTCGCCCATGGAATGCGATTTGAGAAAGAGCGGCATGAGGCCGACCGGCTGGTCAGCGGCATCGGTCAGAAGAATATGCTGGGCCTGCCAACCGGTCTCGGCCGTTGCGCAACCGGACTCTTCAAGGGCGCGAAAAAAGGCGTGGTCGAGAAAGGGATTGTCGGGCCGCCCATCGGTCGATGGCACAAGCGCGTTCCACATTGCTGCCGGAATGGAGGCGGCAGACGCATGAATTCTGGCGCTGAAGGTGTTTTCGGAGGGCAAGGCAATATTGGGGACGGTTCAGCAGGCTTCGTAGATATAGGACGGATGAGCCGGACTTGTAAGATTACGGTCGCGCAGGGTGACCGAGAAATTTCTGCCCGGCGCGGCGCAGAGGTGGTCGAAATGCGCACGGGCGGTGTCGGTATATTCGATGTCGTAAACCTGCGCTCCAAATACGGACCTATAGGCTCCGCACTCGTCATAGACTTCGCAGGATTCGGTTATGGCGAAATCGAAGCCTGCTGAACGTCCTCGCCTGCCAAGGTCGACGCTATTTTTCTGCGCGGCGGCGAGACCGAGGTCGTGAGCGATGGCGACGAAATCATGGGCAAAGGCGAGATTGTCGGCGACGCTGATCGCACCATTCGAGCGGGAATAGGTATCGAGGTTGTCGGCCTCGATGGCGTCGAAGCCGTCCTGCGCGCAGCCCTTGATCCATTTGCCGACAATGGCAAGCAGGGCCTCGCGCTTTGCGGGACTGGTCGTGTCGAGCAGATATTCGCCGGGCCAGTTCGGGTCTTCGACAAGACGGCCATTTCTGCTCAGCAGCAGGTCAGGATGGTTTTGCCGCCACCATTTGCCGTCCTGCGGTTGAGTCTGGAAGGCGTTGACGTAGCAGACATTGTAGAGGCCGCGGGCAGGGGCGTCTTCACGGTCGCGGCTGATCACCTGCGTTCCCGCTGGTGGGCGATACGCACCTCCAAGCTGGGAATCATATTGTGCGCCCGGCGGCGGCAGGCGGACTTCGGCGGCAAAGGCGGGGGTAGCGAGAAGGGCAAGAGCGAGGCAGATCTGTTTGCGCATCATGAGGCTAAGCACCTGGCAGAATACGGAATTTCAGAAAATCGTCTCTAGATTTTTGTGCTCCCGCCCTCATCAACCTGTCAGGCCGAGATGGGTAGGGCGGAAGCATTTGGCAAAAGTGTTTGTCGGTCAGTTCATGCCGACGCCACGTAGTCTAAACCTCGATTACTGCGTCGATTTCCACCGCAGCGCCGAGCGGCAGCGAGACGACACCGAATGCAGCGCGGGCATGTTTGCCCTTGTCGCCAAGCACGCCGACAAACAGATTTGAAGCACCATTGGCCACAAGATGCTGCTCGGTGAATTCGTGGGTTGAGGCGACGAGCACGGTGAGCTTGAGCACCTGCTTGATTTCGTGCAGCGGAATGCCTGCCATGTGCACGACCTGCGCCATGATGTTGACGGCGCAGAGTTCGGCAGCATTGCCGCCCTGAACCACATTCATATTGTCGCCGAGCCGACCTTGAACGACGCCCGCATCATTGCTGGAAATCTGCCCGGAGACATAGATGAGATTGCCTGAACGGGTAACGGGCACGTAGCTGGCAACCGGCGCCTTGGGAGAAGGCAGTTCATAGCCATATTCGCGGAGTTTTTCGATCGGATCAGTCATCGTGTCTTGCCTTCGAGATCTTCTGCTTCTTCTTCGGATGCCGGAGCCGACATGGTGTCGGGCCGGGATGTATATAGCTTGCCGCGGACAACGGCGGTACGACCAAAGCGCGTGCGCACGCGGTCCATGGCCCGCTCTGCTGCCGCCTTGCGCGCGACCAGCGGCTCCAAAAGGTCCGCCGGATCGGTGCCGTCTGCTGCTTCGATGCCTGAAACACCAATGCCGATCAATCGGAAAGGCGTGCCATCGACTTCGCGCTGCAATAGGCCCATGCCGGTTTCATAAAGCACATTGGCGAGCTGTGTTGGCATCATCAGGTGTCGAGCGCGCGTGCGCAACTTAAATCCAGCGCTCTTGAGCTTCAGCGTCACCGTGTCGCCCACCACATTTTTCGCCTTGAGCCGTTCAGACAGGCGTTCGCAGCACCTGAGCAGTTCGGTGGAAAGATCCTGAAGGCTGGCGATATCTGTGTTGAAGGTGGTTTCGGACGAAATGGTCTTCATCTCGCCGTCGATGGAGACGCGCCGGCTATCCTGCCCCTGTGCCAGACGGGCAAGGCGCGCGCCCGATTCGCCATAAAGGCGCATTAGTCGGGTCGGGTCTTCCTGCTGAAGCTGGCCGATCGTGTAATAGCCATCTTTCTTGAGAGTTTCCGAGAAGACCTTGCCGACACCGAAAAACAGGCTGATCGGTTTTGGGGCCAGAAAATCCAGCGTTTCGGCCTTGCCGATGACGGCAAAACCGCGCGGTTTGTCGAGATCGGACGCAACCTTGGCGAGAAACTTGTTGTGGCTGAGCCCCACCGAGATGGTGACGCCGATTTCCTGGGAGATCGTACGCGCAAAGCGGGCGAGCGTGAGCGCAGGCGGAGCCTTGTGGGTTTTTTCGGTGCCGGTGAGATCGAGAAAAGCCTCATCGATCGAGATTGGCTCAACCAGCGGTGTCAGTGCGTCCATGTGCTTTCTGATCTGACGGCTGATCTCGACATATTTGGCCATATTCGGCTTGATGATCACGGCATCGGGGCAAAGCTCGCGGGCCTTGAACATGGGCATTGCCGAACGCACGCCGGACTGCCGCGCAATATAGCAGCAGGTCGACACCACCCCGCGCACGCCGCCCCCAATGATCAGCGGCTTGTCGCGCAGGCTTGGATCGTCGCGCTTTTCGACGGAGGCGTAAAAGGCGTCGCAATCGACATGGGCTATGGATAGTGCAAACAGTTCATCATGGCTTCTGAGACGTGGCGAACCGCAGGACGGGCAGCGGTTGGGTGCCGCTGCGCTCGCTCCATGGGTCAGGCAGTCTCGACAGAGCCAGGCAGCCTCCATTCAGTCCACCCGGTTCAGTCGGTGCCAGACGCGCATGAAGATTTCAGGTGAAAAGCCCGCATTGACGCAGAGTGCGAGTAGAATCGCTTCATTTGCGGCAAAGTAGTCTATGAGGCCGTGCTGAAAGCGCTCGGTTCCGATTGACGCGCGCAGGCTTTGTGGATCGAGCCCGGCATGCTGCATGAATGCCAGAAGTTCCTCCGGGTTTTCCGCGAGATAGCCGAGGCAGGCGTCGGCAAGGGCGGAAACGTCCGGTGTGGAACGGTCGGAAACGGGCAAGGCGGGGCCTCATTTGGTGTTTTGTAACAGTTTCGATGCTAGCCGAAATAGCCGGAGAAGCGAAGGACCGCTCAACATGCGGCCGACGCGAAGCGAGGAAAAATGCCCAAGACAGTGATGATCGTGGAAGACAATGAGCTTAACATGAAGCTCTTCAACGATCTTCTGGAATCGCGCGGCTATACCGTAATCCAGACCCGCAATGGCATGGAAGCGCTCGATCTGGCGCGGGCGCATATGCCCGACCTGATCCTGATGGATATTCAGCTCCCTGAAGTGTCGGGCCTTGTGGTCACGAAATGGCTCAAGGACGATGACCAGCTCGCCCATATTCCTGTGGTGGCCGTCACGGCTTTTGCCATGAAGGGTGACGAGGAGCGCATTTTGCAGGGCGGCTGCGAGGGCTATATTTCCAAGCCTATTTCGGTGTCTCACTTTCTGGAAACCATTGCCAATTACATTGGTCCGGCCTGATTAAGCCGCCGCGCCTTGCGGAGGCGTTCTGGCGGGTTCAACGTCGGCACTGAGGTGTCGGCGGGCCGGTGCGTATTTCCGGAGTAGTGATGTGACGGCACGTGTTCTCATTGTCGATGACATTCCCACCAATGTGCGTTTGCTTGAGGCAAGGCTGACGGCCGAATATTACGAAGTCTCCAGCGCGCATTCTGGTGCGGAGGCACTTGCCAAATGTCAGGAGCAGGATTTCGACATCATCCTGCTTGACGTGATGATGCCCGAAATGGACGGTTTCGAGGTTTGCCGCCGTCTCAAGGCCGATCCCAAGACCCACCACATTCCCGTTCTGATGATTACGGCGCTCGATCAGCCTTCTGACCGTGTTCAGGGGCTCGATGCCGGGGCCGATGATTTTCTGACCAAGCCTGTCGACGACATGCAATTGATGGCGCGGGTAAAGAGCCTTGTGCGGCTCAAGTCGCTGACCGATGAGCTGCGCGCCCGTGCTCTGACGGGCCAGCAGATCGCCATCGAGGACGCCATTCGCGCCATGGATTCGATTTCGGCAGCGGGTGGATCGGTGCTGATCATCGATAGCGACCAGCGCCATGCCGAGCGCATCAAGGCTTATCTCGAGCCGGAACATAAGGTCGATATTCTGAGCCAACCGGCCGATGCGGTGTTTCAGGTGGCCGGCGCCAGCTATGAGCTGGCGCTGATCAGCATGAGCCTTGACGGTTTCGATCCCCTGCGCGTGTGCTCGCAGGTGCGTACAGTTGAGCAGACGCGGAACCTGCCCATCATTTTGATGGCGGATGAGGCCGACAAACCGCGCGTTGTGCGAGCCCTCGACCTAGGGATCAATGATTTCATTTATCGGCCCGTTGAACGCAATGAGCTGATGGCGCGGGTGCGCACGCAGATTCGCCGCCACCGCTATGCGATGGAATTGCGCGAGAGCGTCAACAATACCATGGCCATGGCGGTGACCGATCAACTGACCGGGCTCTATAACCGGCGCTATTTTGAGCGGCACCTCAACGTGTTGCTCGGAAAGGCGCAGGAGCAGGAGCGTGATCTGGCGTTGATGATCCTTGATATCGACCACTTCAAGGCGGTGAACGACAGCTATGGCCACGATATTGGCGACGCTGTGCTGCGCGAGTTTTCGGCGCGGTTGCGGCGCAATATTCGCGGTGTCGACCTTGCCTGCCGTTTCGGTGGCGAAGAATTCGTGGTGCTCATGCCCGACACGGACTTTTCTCAGGCCGATTCTGTGGCCGAGCGCGTACGCCAGTCGATCGCAGAGAAGATGTTTGATGTTGGTGCCCCGCGGCCGCTTTCCGTCACCGTTTCGGTCGGCGTGTCATTGAACGAGAGCCTCGCCGATACACCCGAGAGCCTGATCAAACGCGCCGATGTGGCGCTTTACCGGGCCAAGCGCGAAGGGCGCAATCGCGTCATCTTTGACGCGGCGTGATGCGCTCGGTAAAATTGGCCCTATTAGGGTTATTTGTTATAATTAACAAAGGCTTGTTTCTCTGAGACAGCTTTGGATACTTGGCGTTTTACTCTGCCCGGCGTAAATACCTGTGCATCGGCATGGGGGGCTTATCCACATGCCAATGGTCCCTACGGTCATTTCTCAGGTCCGCCGCAACTCCTGAGCCTCCGTAGGGCGGTTGGTCCGGATGCGGACAGAGTGGCCTCTTCGACATGCCGCTCCGGACCAGCCACTCTTTCCTTGTCAAATACGCCCTATCGGCACCGTCATCACCCGGCTTGTCCGGGTGATCCATCCATCCTCAAGCTGGATTGCCCGAACGAGCCGGGAAATGACGATCATTGTTGCATCATGCCAAATGGCAGGGCACAGCTCTGCCCAATAAACAAAAACCCCGCAATCGCTTGCGGGGTTTTGTTCATTCCAGAAAGGAAGAGCCAGATTACTTGATCTTGGCTTCCTTGAATTCGACATGCTTGCGAACGACCGGATCGTACTTCTTGAAGGCCAGCTTTTCAGTCTGGGTACGGGCGTTCTTCTTGGTCACGTAGAAAAAGCCGGTGTCGGCCGTCGAGACGAGCTTGATCTTGATGGTGGCGGCCTTGGCCATAATAGTGGTCCTTCACAAAGCGAAAGGCGCCGCTACGGGGCAGCGCCGGAATTTGGGCGCAACCTACGGATTTGCGCCCAATTGTCAAGCGAAGGATCAGTCCTTCTGGCCCGTACCGAACCCATACATGCGATTTGCCCATTGCAGGCCGACAATGGAGCCCTTGATTGAGGGCAGCATGGCCAGTGGCAGCACGATGGCCAAGGGAATCATTGTCCATACATAGGTGAGCGGCTCGACCTTGTAGCTCATGTCCATGTGCAGCATCAGGAAGATGATGATGTGGCCCACAATGGTAATGGCGATATAGGGCGGAAAATCGTCTGCGCGGTGATGGTTGAGTTCCTCGCCACACACATTGCACTGCTCGGCAACCTTGAGATAGGCGCGGAACATCTTGCCTTGGCCGCAATGGGGGCAGCGGCAGAGCGTGCCGCGCCACATAGCCTGACCGACGCTGCGTTCGTCGAGAGTTTTGGCCTGATCAGTCATCAGTTACCTCTTTCTCCGGCCCTTTGGACCGAAACTCCTAGATGGCCCTTTACGCAAACGCCCGCCAGATGGCGGATTGCCGCGCTTGCCTTCGGATAGAAGTTCGAAGCGTAACGCGCCTGCAACGGGTGCAGCTTCGAGCAGGCGTACCTCCACCCGGTCGCCCAGAGTGAAGGTTTCGCCTGCGCGCTCGCCGATCATGGCCTGCCGTTCTTCGACATAGCGATAAAAATCCTGCCCCAGCGTCGAGGCCGGAATGAAACCATCCGCGCCGGTTTCCATCAGGCGGATGAAGAGCCCGGATCGTGTCACCCCGGAGATACGGCCATCGAATTTCGCCCCGATCCGCTCTGAGAGGTATTGCGCGAGGAGGCGGTCTGAGGTTTCGCGCTCCGCCAGCATTGCGCGCCGCTCGGTGGCCGAAATGTGCTGGGCGATCCCGGCGAGCTTGGTGGCTTCCTGCTCGGTCAGGCCGTCATCTCCAAGGCCCAGCGCCTGCACCAGGGCGCGGTGCACGATAAGATCGGCATAGCGGCGGATGGGCGAGGTGAAATGGGCATAGCGGTCGAGATTGAGACCGAAATGGCCGTAATTTTCCGGCGCGTATTCAGCCTGAGCCTGACTGCGCAGCACCATCTCACTGACCTGCTCGATATTGCCCGCCTTGCGGGCCTGACCGAGAATGCCGTTGAAATCGGAGGCGCGGACATTATCCGATTTTTTCACCGCGATATCGAGCGAGCCGAGAAATTCGCGCAGCGCCTGCAGTTTCTCCGACGAAGGCTCGTCGTGAACACGATAGAGCAGGGCGCTCCGTTTTTGCTCAAGGGTTTCCGCTGCCGCGACATTGGCGGCGATCATCATTTCCTCGATCAGCCTATGGGCGTCCAGACGTTCGGGAATGCGGATATCGCGCACGAAACCCTTGTCATCAAGAATGATCTTGCGTTCCGGCAGGTCGAGATCGAGCGGACCGCGCTGGTCGCGGGCCTTTGCCATGGCTGCGTAGGCGGCCCAGAGCGGCTTGAGGATCGGTTCGAGCAGCGGACCTGTCTGATCATCCGGATTGCCGTCAATGGCGGCTTGTGCCTGCTGATAGCTCAGCTTGGCAGCCGAACGCATGAGGATACGGTGGAAGGAATGGCGCTGTTTGCGCCCATCGGCGCCCATGACCATGCGGACGGCCAGAGCGGCGCGTGGCACGCCTTCCTTTAGCGAGCAAAGCTCATTTGAAATGCGTTCGGGCAGCATGGGCACGACACGATCGGGGAAATAAACCGAATTGCCGCGCAGATAGGCTTCACGGTCGAGCGCGGTGCCGTGCAGCACATAGGCCGATACGTCTGCGATGGCGACGGTGACGACAAACCCGCCGGGATTGTTGGCATCCTCGTCGAGCGCCGCATGCACAGCATCGTCATGGTCCTTGGCGTCTGCGGGGTCGATGGTGATTAGGGGCAGATCACGCCAGTCCTCGCGGCCCTTGAGGCTGGCTTCCTTTGCCTCGTCGGCCTCGCGGATGACGCTGGCGGGGAAGACATGCGGAATTTCCAGATTATGGATGGCGATCAGCGACACCGCGCCTTCCGATTTCGGATTGCCGATAACGGCGGTGACGCGGGCGCGCGGGATCATCAGCCGTCCGGAGAGCTTGACCTCGACCTCGACCAGATCACCGTCTGACGCATTGCCGAGATCGCCCAGAGGAATGCGCATTTCCTTCTGCTTGCGATCCACCGGTATGAGGCGCGCGCCTTCGTTATCCATGCGGACAATGCCGATATGGGCGCGCCGCGGCTTGTCGAGCACCTTCATCGGCTTGGCGGAATAGTCGGGTATGACATCTTCGCCGGCATCAATGCGCGCCAGAATGCGGTCGCCGGGCGCCGGCGCGACGCGGGATTTTGAATCCACCAGCACGCGAACGCGTGGCTTTTCGCCTTCCTCGTCATTCCACTGCGCCGGAAAAGCATGGAGATTTTCAGGGTCGGCGTCGGTCGGAATATCAAGAACCGTGACATGGGGCAGGGCTGCGGTACGCCGCAAAGCCTTGCGGGTGCGCGTGATGACGCCTTCACCTTCCAGCTCGTTGAGCATGGCCTTGAACGGCTTGCGCAGATCGCCGCGAATGCCGAAGACCTTGGCAAGATCGCGCTTGCCCTTGATGTCGTCCTGCTGCGCTAGGGCTTCCAGAAGCTGTTCGCGCGTCGGCAATTCGTAGGAGGCAACCTTGCGCGGACGCTTGGGGCCGGATGTGTTTTTTGTTTTTGGTGTTTTGGCCATGTGTCAGCGCTTTGAGAAGTTGATCTCTATGTAGGCGATTGGCCCGGCTTTGCCAAATTGTGGGCAGGCTCTGCTTTTTCCTTGTGGCAAGACCCGCCACAAGGCTAACTCTTGCGCAAAACGGGAGGCGCGATACGCCTATGGACATTCTGCCGCTGCTGCTCGCCGCATTGATGGGCTATCTCTTTGGCTCTATCCCCTTCGGCCTTATCCTGACGCGCGCCGCCGGATTGGGCGACATTCGCCAGATCGGCTCGGGCAATATCGGCGCGACCAATGTGTTACGCACCGGTAACAAGAAGGTTGCGGCGGCGACGCTGGTGCTTGATGCCCTAAAGGCCGTGGCGCCAATCCTGATCGCTCGCTATTTCTGGGGTGAAGATGCGGCGCGGCTCGCAGCGCTTGGCGCGTTTCTGGGCCATTGTTTCCCTGTATGGCTGGGCTTCAAGGGTGGCAAGGGCGTTGCGGTCATGATCGGTTCGCTGCTGGCTTTAAGCTGGCCGGTCGGGTTGATCTTCTGCGCCGTGTGGCTGCTGATCGCCTTTGCCCGCAAAATGTCCTCGCTGGCGGCGCTGACTGCGGCGGCAACGGCCCCAATTTTTGCCTATGTTCTGGGGAGCGAAAGACTGGCGTTGGTCGTGCTCGGATTGGCGCTGCTGCTATTCTTCCAGCATCGGGAGAATATCGCCCGCCTGCTCAAGGGAACTGAACCCACAATCGGCGGCAGCAAGAAAGCGGGCTGATGCAGAAAGGGCGGGGGGACAGGTTACTGACGCCCGCCCAACGCATCGCCTGGCTACGACTGGCTCGAACAGACAATATCGGTCCGGTTACTTTCCGCCAATTGCTCAATCGTTTCGGTTCGGCCGAGGCGGCTATTGCGGCAATCCCTGACCTCAGCAAAACAGCCGGGCGGACCTTGCAGGTGATCAGCCAGGCGCGGGCTGAAGATGAAATTGCTGGCCTGTCCCGTTATGGCGCGCGGCTGGTGGCGCAGGGGGAACCTGACTACCCCAATCATCTCAACTTCATCTCTGGCGCGCCGCCAATTCTAACCATGGCGGGTGGGGATCGGCTCGATTGGCAGCGTAGCATTGGCATTGTCGGTGCGCGAACTGCCTCGACGGCAGGGCTCAAGATGACCCGCATTCTTGCCTCCGAACTAGGATCGAAAGGCTATGTTGTGGTCTCGGGGCTGGCGCGGGGCATTGATAGCGCCGCCCACCGCGCCGCGCTGGAAACCGGCACTGTCGCGGTGCTGGCAGGCGGATTTGATCGTATCTATCCCGATGAGAATATCCCGCTTGCTCACGATATTCTCGACAATGGCGGGGCGCTGTTGACAGAAATGCCGCTGGGCTGGGAACCCCGCGCCCGCGACTTTCCGCGGCGTAACCGCTTGGTTTCGGGACTGTCGCTGGGCGTGGTCGTGGTGGAAGCGGCGAAAAGGTCCGGTTCGTTGATCACGGCGCGGCTGGCGCTGGAGCAAAACCGCGAGGTTTTTGCGGTGCCAGGCTCGCCGCTCGACCCGCGTGCGGAAGGCGGAAACTCCCTGATCCAGCAGGGCGCACGGCTCATTACCTGCGCCGACGATATCATCGAGGGTCTGGGCAATGCAGATCCGGCACGCTCGGTATTGTTTGACCCCGAATGGCAACCGGATGGCATTGCTATGGACACGGCACCGCCCGCTGAGACGGACCGGGCGCGTCTGCTTGATGCTCTGTCTTCGACGCCGGTGGATGTAGATGAACTGATTGGCCAGACCGGGATCGCCCCGCACGCCATGCAGGTCTTGCTTCTGGAGCTTGATCTGGCGGGACAAGTGGAATGGTCGAGTGGGCAATTGGTGGCGCTGCGGCACAATTGAGGCCAGAGCGAACATAGACTGGTTCAGCTCAAGCTCTTGTGGACACTACATAAATATCGGTTCTTCGTGCAATTGCACTCCGAACCGGGCTTTCACGGTCTCTTTTACATGTGCGGCCAAAGCCGCGACATCGCCCTGATCGGCGCCGCCATGATTGACCACGACCAGCGCGTGCCGCTCTGACATGCCAACGGGCCCAAGCCTGAAGCCTTTTAGGCCGGACTTTTCAATCAGCCAGCCTGCGGAAAGTTTTACGCGCCCATCGGACTGCGGGAAATTTGGGGCTGTGGGAAATTCGGCGAGGACTTTTTCTGTCTCTGCGGGTGAAACGATGGGGTTCTGGAAGAATGACCCGGCATTGGGATTGATCCGCCAGTCGGGCAGTTTGCTGGTACGCAGTTCGATCACGCGGTTCATCACCGCCTGGGGAGATGAAGCGTCGTCCGACAGATCGGCAAGACCTGCGAAATTGAGGTTTGGGGTCCAGGCCCTGGGCAGGCGCAGACGCACCGAAAGAACCACGTAGCGGCCCGGTTCATGCTTGAATACGCTGTCGCGGTAGCCAAAGGCGCAGTCGGTGCGGCTGAACGTGCGCTCGGTGCCTGTTGCCCGATCATAGGCTTCGAGCGAGTCGAAAACATCGGCCAGCTCTGCACCATAGGCACCAATATTCTGCACGGGGGCCGCGCCGACCGTGCCAGGAATAAGCGCAAGGTTTTCAAGGCCGCCCAGACCTTGCTCGACCGTCCAGAGCACGAGATCGTGCCAGATTTCGCCTGCCGCCGCTTCAATGATGACGGCCTCGTCGTCCTCGGAAACACGCTGTTTGTTTGTGAGCGCAATCAGCGCCGTGATGCCGTCGAATGCAGGCGCGAGCACGACATTGCTGCCAAAGCCCAGAATACGGACTGGCAGTGAACGGGCTTGAGCGGTTTCAAACAGCAGGGGCAGCATAGCCGCGTCAGTGATCGTCACGCCGAAACGTGAGCGCGCCGTGAGGGCAAGCGTATTGCGGGCCGAAAGATCAAAATCGGAAACCAGAGCAAGCGACATGATCAATCCTGTTCGTCTTCTTCACGCAGCAGGCGGCCGAGGCCGACGCTATCCAGCATGCCTTCGCCATATTCGGTCCCGGTGCGCGTGGGGAAATGGCGGCGCACGAATTCGGCCAAGGCGGCAGCGCGGCGCTGATGGCTGGAAACACGAAGGGCAGGGCGGTCAATGCGAGTCATGGCGGGTCTATATCATGGGCTTTTGCACTGGCCTACCAATCCGGTGTTTGGAAGGCCCCGTTGACAGTGCCATTTGCCTTCACCATGTTGCGCGCTCTTTGAATGCAGTTGCGGATCGGATCTCCGAATGAAGGTCGTCGTCGTTGAAAGTCCGGCTAAGGCTAAGACAATCAACAAGTATTTGGGCAAGGACTATGAAGTTCTGGCCAGCTTCGGCCATATCCGCGATTTGCCGGCAAAGGATGGTTCGGTCCGTCCTGATGAAGATTTCGCCATGTCATGGGAAGTCGACACCCAGGCAAAAAAGCGCATTGCCGATATTGCCGGCGCGCTCAAGGGCGCTGACGGACTGATCCTGGCAACCGACCCTGACCGCGAGGGCGAAGCAATTTCATGGCACATTCTTGATGTGCTGCGCGCCAAGAAGGCGCTGAAAAAGGACGTTCCGGTCCAGCGCGTGGTGTTCAACGCCATCACCAAGGATGCCGTTACCGCCGCAATGGCAAAGCCGCGCGAAATTGATATGCCGCTGGTGGATGCCTATCTGGCCCGCCGCGCGCTCGACTATCTCGTTGGTTTCACGCTCTCGCCCATCCTGTGGCGGAAATTGCCGGGCTCGCGTTCGGCGGGGCGCGTGCAATCTGTCGCTCTGCGGCTGGTGTCGGAGCGCGAAAGCGAAATCGAACGTTTCAAGCCTGACGAATATTGGTCGGTCGAGGCGCTACTCAACCAGTCAGGCAAGAGCTTTGCGGCTCGCCTGTTCTCGGTTGATGGCAAAAAGAGCGACAAGCTCGACGTCAAGAATGGCGAAGACGCTGCGGCGCTCAAAAAGCTGATCGAATCCGGTCAGTTCAATGTCGCCAATGTCGAAAAGAAGCCCACCAAGCGTAACCCATACGCGCCCTTTACCACCTCCTCGCTCCAGCAGGATGCATCGTCTCGGCTTGGCTTGTCGCCCAATCGCACCATGCAGATCGCCCAGCGTCTCTACGAAGACGGGCTGATCACCTATATGCGTACCGATGCCGTGCAGATGGCGCCCGAAGGCATTGCCATGGCGCGCTCGGTGATTGGCAAATATTTCGGCGCGGAATACCTGCCCGAAAAGGCCCGTATCTATCAGACCAAGGCCAAGAATGCGCAGGAAGCGCACGAAGCCATTCGCCCCACCGATATGTTCAAACGGCCGGAAAGCCTTAATCTCGATGCCGATCAGTCCAAACTCTATGGGCTTATCTGGAAGCGCACACTGGCCAGCCAGATGGCCTCCGCCGAGATCGACCGTACGACTGTCGATATCGCCGTAAATGTCCCCGGTCGCGCCGTCGCCCTGCGCGCTGTCGGTTCTGTCGTCACCTTCCCCGGTTTCCTCACGCTCTATGGCGTCGAGGCAAAGACGGATGGCGAGGACGACGATAGCGATAGCCGCGAATTGCCGCCGCTCAAGGTCGGTGATAAGCCAAACCTCGAAAAGGTGGATATCGAGCAGCATTTTACCCAGCCGCCCGCGCGCTATTCCGAAGCCAGCCTCATCAAGAAAATGGAAGAGCTGGGCATTGGTCGCCCATCGACCTATGCCGCGACGCTGACCACGCTCAAGGACCGCAATTATGTGCGGCTCGAAGGCAAGGCGCTTCACCCCGAAGATCGTGGGCGTATCGTCACGGCTTTCCTCGAAAGCTTCTTCGCGCGCTATGTCGAATATGGCTTCACCGCTGGGCTCGAAGAGCAGCTCGATCACGTGTCGGCGGGCGATCTCGACTATAAGGTGCTGTTGCGTGATTTCTGGAAGGATTTCACTGCCGCGACCGAAGAGATCAAGGATCTGCGTGTCTCCGAAGTGCTGGACGCGCTCAATGATCTGCTTGCGGACCACATTTTCCCAGCAAAGGCGGATGGCGGCGATCCGCGCAAATGCCCAACCTGCGGCACCGGTACGCTGTCGCTGAAACTGGGTAAGTTCGGGGCCTTTATCGGCTGCTCGAACTATCCCGAATGCAAGCACACGATGCAGCTGTCCGATGCTGCCTCTGGCCAGTCGAGCGAAGCCGCCGCTGGTGAAGGCGTTCTCGGAACCGATCCCGAAAGCGGCGAGGAAGTGCACCTCAAGTCCGGCCGCTTTGGACCCTATGTGCAGCTCGGTGACGGCAAGGAGCCGAAGCGCTCGTCGCTGCCCAAGGGCTGGGAGCCCGGTTCGCTGACGCTGGAAAAGGCGCTGCAATTGCTGTCGCTGCCGCGTGAAGTCGGTCTTCACCCCGAAACCGGCCTGCCGATTTCGGCTGGCCTAGGTCGTTATGGGCCTTTCATTCTGCATGATGGCAAATATGCGAACCTGCCGGATGTGGAGGAAGTGTTCACCGTCGGTATCAACCGCGCAGTGGACCTTATCGCGCAGAAGGCCGCTGGTGGTTTTAAGCGTGGTGGAGGTGCAGCGGTTGCCGCGATCCAGACCTTTGAACATGACGGTGGGCCGATCACTGTTCGCGCCGGGCGCTATGGCCCCTATGTCAATCAAGGCAAGGTCAACGCGACGCTGCCCAAGGACGTGAAGCCCGAGGACGTGACGCTGGAGCAGGCGATTGCCATGATCGCCGCCAAGGCCGAATCCGGTGGTGGCAAGAAGAAGGCTCCGGCTAAAAAGGCCGCTGCCAAAAAGCCAGCCGCCAAGAAAGCCCCTGCCAAAAAGGCTGCGCCGAAAAAGACCGCCGCCAAGAAAAGCGCGGATTCAGAAGACGTGCCGTTCTAGAGGCACTTTCCAAACATCAATGCACGCAGAAATCAGACCGCTCCGGCACATCGTCGGGGCGGTCTTTCTTATTGCGGGTGAGCGCGCCGCGCCCTGCGAATCTTAACCGCTTTGATACGCTCCCTAACGATTTCCTAACCACGTATTCCCTGTCCCCAGTTTCACCACTGTTACCGACTGGACGAGAACAAAAATCGAACATATAAGAACAATACAGAAACAAAGGAGACAGAAATGCTCGATTTTGCTAAGGACCTCGCCGCTTTCGTTACCCTGGGCGTGTTCACGATCGGCTCGCTCATCTGGATGGATATTCTCACCAAACTCGTGTGATCCCTGTGGATTGAACGCTCTGTGGTTTGACCTTGCTGCACCGCTGCCACAGAGTCGACGCAGGAGATGCTCATGCGCGGCCCCGGCTTCATTCACCTTCACGTTCACTCTGCCTTTTCCCTGCTGGAGGGGGCGCTGCAACTCGAAACCATCCTCAAGATGGCGGCTGCCGATGGACAGCCAGCGCTCGGTATCGCGGACACCAATAATCTGTTTGGCGCGCTGGAATTTTCCGAGAAAGCCACCAAAAAGGGTATTCAGCCCCTGATTGGCGTGGAGCTTGCCGTCGATTTTGCCGCCCGTGAGGAGCGGATCAGCGAGCGCGGGCACACATCCTGGGCCGGGAAGTCCAGCATTGTTCTGATGGCACAGTCGGAGGAGGGGTTCTCCAATCTCTCCCAACTGGTCTCACGATCCTATCTCGAAAGTACCGATGGCATCGCCCATGCCAGTCTCGACTGGATGAGCCGCGATGGCCTCGAAGGTGTCATTTGTCTGTCCGGTGGGCCGGAAGGCGCGATCGACATGGCCTTTGCCAATGGGCAGGACGCCAACGCAATCCGGCGCCTCGATACGCTGGCGGATTTGTTCGGAGACCGGTTCTATATTGAATTGCAGCGCCATGGCCGCCCCATGGAAGCAGGCGTCGAGCCGCGTCTGGTCGATTATGCCTATCGCAAGGGCATCCCGCTGGTGGCGACCAACGAGCCCTTTTTCAAAAGCGCCAAGGAATTTGAGGCGCATGATGCACTGCTAGCCATCGCTGGCGGTTCGGTTCTGGCGCAGACAGAACGACGCAAGCTCGGCGACCAGTATTATTTCAAGACGCGCGCGGAGATGGTCGAGCTATTTGCCGATCTGCCGGAGGCGCTGGATTCTACCGTCGAAATCGCCAAGCGCATTGCCTATCGGCCAAGGACGCGCGGCCCGATCCTGCCCAAATTTGCCGCTGGTTCTCATGACACCGAAGACGCAGTGGTGGCGGCCGAAGCGGCTGAATTGCGCAGGATCGCCGTCGATGGCCTCAACAAGCGGCTTGAGGTGACGGGCATCGCGCCGGGCAAGACGGAAACCGAATATCGGGAACGGCTCGATTTTGAGCTGTCCATCATCGAGAAGATGAAGTTTCCCGGTTATTTCCTGATCGTGGCCGACTTCATCCAATGGGCCAAGGGGCATGACATTCCGGTGGGGCCGGGGCGTGGTTCTGGTGCCGGGTCTCTGGTCGCCTATGCGACTACCATCACCGATCTGGACCCGCTGCGGTATAATCTGCTGTTCGAACGCTTCCTCAATCCCGAGCGCGTGTCGATGCCTGACTTCGATATCGACTTCTGCCAGGATCGGCGCGAGGAAGTTATCGATTATGTGCAGGACAAGTACGGCACGAGCCAGGTCGCCCAGATCATTACTTTCGGTACGTTGCAGGCGCGCGCCGTGCTGCGCGACGTCGGGCGCGTGTTGCAGATGCCCTATGGTCAGGTTGACCGTATCTGTAAGCTGGTCCCCGCCAATCCTGCCGATCCTTGGTCGGTTGAGCGCACGCTCAAGGAAATTCCGCAATTCAAGCAGATGGTCGACGAGGACGAGACCGTCGCTCAGCTCGTCGAGATCGCGCAGGCTCTTGAAGGGCTGTTCAGGCACGCTTCGACCCATGCCGCCGGTATCGTTATCGGCGACCGGCCCTTGCAGGAATTGTTGCCGCTCTACCGCGATCCGCGCTCGGCCATGCCGGTTACGCAATATAATCTGAAATGGGTGGAGCCGGCCGGGCTGGTCAAGTTCGACTTCCTCGGGCTCAAGACGCTGACCACGATCCGCTATGCGGTGGACATGGTGAAGAAGCGCGGTATCGAGCTCGACATCGACGCCATTCCGATTGAGGACGCAGCGACTTACAAGCTTTACGCCCGTGGCGATACCTACGGCATTTTCCAGTTTGAATCGGCGGGCATGCGCCGGGCGCTTATGGAGCTCAAGCCCGACCGTATCGAAGACCTTATCGCTATGAACGCGCTCTATCGGCCCGGTCCGATGGACAATATTCCCAGCTTCATCAACCGTAAGCACGGCACGGAAAAGGTCGTTTATCCGCATCCGGCACTGTCCGAAGTGCTCGATGAGACCTATGGCATTATTGTCTATCAGGAACAGGTGATGCAGATCGCCCAGCTCCTGTCGGGCTATTCGCTGGGCGAAGCGGATATGTTGCGCCGCGCCATGGGAAAGAAGATCAAGGCGGAAATGGATGCACAGCGCGTCCGTTTTCGTGAAGGCTCAGGGCCGCAGGGCGTGAGCGAAGGGCTGGCGGACGAAATCTTTGACCTGCTCGCCAAGTTCGCCAATTACGGTTTCAACAAGAGCCACGCGGCGGCCTATGCCTGGGTGTCTTACCAGACGGCCTATCTCAAGGAGCATTTCCCGCACGAATTCTATGCGGCCTCGATGACGCTCGATATGGCGCAGACAGACAAGCTCTCCGACTTCCGCCGCGAGGCAGGCAAGAAGAAGATCGAGGTTGTGGCGCCCTGCGTGAACCAGTCCGAAGTCGTTTTCTCGGTGAAAGAGGATCGGGTCCACTACGGCCTTTCGGCGGTCAAGGGTGTCGGGCGCGCCATGGCCGAGCATATCGTGGAAGTGCGTGGCGATATGCCGTTCAAGGATTTGGGCGATTTCGCCAAGCGTGTCGATCCCCGTGTGCTCAACAAGCGCACACTGGAAACATTGGTCAATGCCGGCGCCTTTGATGCTCTGGCGCCGCGCCGCGAGGTGGCGTTCGCCGCGGTTGAATCTGTTATTGCCACGGCGCAGTCGCTTACGGCGGATCGCAGCAGCGGACAGGGGTCGATGTTCGATGATGGCGAGGAAGAGCCGTTCCGACTTCCCACCGGCGTTGCGGTATGGAACTCGACCGAGCGCGCGGATCGTGAGCTATCGGCCATCGGTTTCCATCTGTCGGCCCATCCCCTAGATGCTTATGCTGACCTGTTCGAGAAGCTTCGCGTTCAGCGCTGGAGTGATTTCGAGCGGGCGGTGAAAGACGGGGCCGGGGCAGGGCGGCTGGCCGGAACCATATCGTCGCGTAACGACAGGCGAACCCGTAAAGGAACGCCGATGATGATCCTGACGCTGTCGGATCAGAGCGGGACGTTTGAATGCATCGCCTTTTCCGAGCAGATCAATGAGTTCGGCGCGATTTTGCAGCCGGGCAATTCGGTGATCCTGCAAGTGGGCGCCGATGAGCGGGCGGAGGGGATCAGCCTGCGTCTGATCTCGGCGGAGCCGATCGAAGGGCAGGCGGAGCGCATCGACCGGCGTCTGACCATTTTCATGGATGACAGCAAGGCGCTCGGACCGACCAGCGCGCAGCTCAAGCGCGGTGGCAATGGCACTGTCAATTTCGTGGTGATCCGCGATGGTGGAGCGCGTGAATATGAAATCGAGCTGCCCGGTAAATATGCTGTCACCGCCGAGGTGGCTGGCGGCATCAAGGCACTTGATGGGGTGACGGACGTTCGGTTTGCATAAAAGACGCGGGAGAGAAGAGCTTTTGCCCATCCTCTCCCGCTTGGGGCTTTCACCCTTGTCCCCGCATTTTGCAGCGGGTCTATGAGAGGACAATAGCATCCACAATATGCTGGTTGCTTGACAAGTTTGTGAGATTTTTATCGAGCCATACGCCGGACAAGCCCGCAATGGCTTGCGCAAAAGGCAATGTTCGCCTATATCGCCCACGCGCTTGGCACCTCGTCTAGCGTGATCACACACACGAAGCAGGCGTTCCTTCTTGGAATTCCATCCGGTGGCGGGTTTCCGTCGCAAGGCTTCGTGGCGGCATCAACCGGTTAAGGAGCAGCCCATCATGGCACTGCCAGAATTCTCCATGCGTCAGCTTCTCGAAGCTGGCGTTCACTTTGGTCACCAGAAGCACCGCTGGAACCCGAAGATGGAACGCTACATTTTTGGCGTTCGTAACGACATCCACATTCTTGACCTGAGCCAGACCGTGCCGGCCCTCAGCCGCGCTCTGCAGCTCGTGTCCGACACCGTTGCTGATGGCGGCCGCGTGCTGTTCGTCGGCACCAAGCGTCAGGCCGCTCCGCTGGTGGCAGATGCTGCCAAGCAGTCGGCTCAGTACTATGTCAACTCCCGCTGGCTCGGTGGCACGCTGACCAACTGGCAGACGATCTCGAACTCCATCGCCCGTCTGCGCGAGCTGGAATCGATGAGCGACGCCGATCTGGCTCTGCGCACCAAGAAAGAGCGCCTGATGATGTCCCGCGAGCAGGAGCGTCTTGAGCGCGACCTCGGCGGCATCAAGGACATGGGCAACGTTCCAAGCCTCCTGTTCGTGATCGACACCAACAAGGAAGCCAACGCGATCAAGGAAGCCCGTCGTCTAGGTATTCCGGTCATCGCCATCGTCGATACCAATTGCGATCCTGACACTGTCGATTACGCAATTCCGGGCAATGACGACGCCAGCCGTGCGCTCGAGCTTTATGTCTCGCTGATCTCGCGCGCTGCCATCGACGGCATCGGTCGTTCGTCCAGCGCCCTCGGCACCGATCTCGGCTCTTCGTCCGAAGCTCCGGCTGAAGACCTGCCGACTGAAGGCGAAGCTGCCGTCAACTAAGCGTCATCGAGACGTGCTTTCGGTGGGAAAGGCGTATGCGCCTTTCCCCAAGGCATTTGGCGGTCCGGTTTCCGGACCGAATTCAATTTTAAAACGCCCTTCAGGGGCGGCATGAGGTGAACCCATGGAAATCACTGCTGCAATGGTCAAGCAGCTCCGCGACTCGACTGGTGTCGGGATGATGGACTGCAAGAAGGCTCTGGCCGAAACCAATGGCGACATGGAAGCTGCTGTCGATTGGCTGCGCACCCGTGGTCTGGCCAAGGCTGCCAAGAAGGCTGATCGCGTCGCTGCCGAAGGTCTGGTCGGTCTGGTGACCGCCGGCACTAAGGCTGCTGCTGTGGAAGTCAATTCCGAAACCGACTTCGTTGCCCGCAACGAGCAGTTCCAGAATATCGTCAGCAACATTGCAAAGCTCGCTCTCGACGCCGATGGCGACGTGGTCAAGCTGGGCGAAATGCCGTTCCCGGGCACCGGCCATTCGGTTTCGGCTGAGCTGACCGAAGCCATCGCCAAGATCGGCGAGAACATGAATCTGCGCCGTACGCAGACTGTCGAAGTGTCCGATGGCGTCGTGGAAAGCTATGTCCACAATGCGGTGACGACCGGCCTCGGCAAGATCGGCATTCTGGTGGCTCTGGAATCGACCGGCGACAAGGCCGCTCTGTCTGCTCTGGGCAAGCAGCTTGCCATGCACATCGCTGCCGCTCAGCCGCAGGCAATCTCGTCTGAAGAGCTGGATCAGGATGTGGTTGCCCGCGAGCGCGCCATCATTCTTGAGCAGGTGAAGGAATCGGGCAAGCCCGCAGACATCGCGGAGAAGATGGTTGATGGCCGTATGCGCAAGTACTTCGAAGAAGTCACGCTGCTCAGCCAGGTCTTCGTGATCGACGGCGAAACCAAGGTTGCCGACGCGATCAAGAACGCCGAGAAGGATGCTGGCGCGCCGATCAAGCTGACCAAGTTCGTGCGTTTTGCACTGGGCGAGGGCATCGAGAAGGTCGAGACCGACTTCGCTGCCGAAGTCGCTGCCACCGCTGGCACGAAGTAAGCTCAACTAAATATTCGGGCGCGCAAACTTGCGCGCCCGTTTCTCTCCGGGTGTTTGATCTTCCGGATCGAGTTATCAATATCTCATTTGACCTGAGCGCAACTTCGCCTTCTTTTGAAGGTTGATTTGCCATAGGGTCTGCCCGGGTCGCCGGATTCGGTGATCAATTTTTTCAAGCACGAGGTCTGCCTATGTCTTCCGCCTATAAGCGCATATTGCTCAAGGTTTCGGGCGAGGCGCTGGCAGGGGATAATTCTTTCGGCATCGAACCTCCGTTTCTCCAAGGCGTTGCCGCCCAGATCGCCGATGTGGCGCGAGCAGGCACCCAGGTCGCTATCGTCGTCGGCGGTGGCAATATTTTTCGTGGCATGGCGGGTGCGGCTGACGGCACGGACCGGGTCACCGCTGATCTGATGGGCATGCTCGGCACGATGATCAACGCGCTGGCGCTGAGTAACGCCATTTCGCGCCAGGGCGTGAAGTCCAAGCCATTCAGCGCTGCAACCATGCCTTCGGTCGCCGACACATTCACGGCGCGTGATGCCAAGCTGGCTCTGGAAGAGGGGTTTGTGGTCGTTCTCGGTGGCGGAACGGGCAACCCGTTCTTTACCACCGACACGGCCTCGACGCTGCGCGCTATCGAGCTTGAATGCGACGTTGTGCTCAAGGGGACGAAAGTGGATGGCGTCTATTCTGCCGATCCCATGAAAGACCCCAATGCGACGCGTTACAGCCAGATCAGCTATGACGAAGTGATCGGCAAAAACCTCAAGGTCATGGATACGGCGGCATTCGCTCTTGCCCGCGACAATGCCATGCCGATAATTGTGTATGCACTGGACGACGAAGCCGGTCTTGCAGGCGTATTGGAGGGCAGGGGCCGCTCCACGCTTGTCGGCAAGAGCCTCGAAACAAAGTAAAATCGTGTGGCGGGCATTTGCCTGCCGAAACATGTGAAAACTGACGGCGGGAAACGCCCGTTGTCAGGGACTGGAAGGACAAAAGCCATGGCCAGCTACGATCTGAACGACCTTAAGACGCGCATGCAGAAAACCATCAGTTCGCTCAAGGACGAATTGGGTGGTCTGCGCACTGGCCGCGCCAGCGCCAGCCTGCTTGAGCCCGTCACGGTCGATGCCTATGGCTCGCGGACGCCGCTCAATCAGGTTGCTACCGTGACCGTCCCGGAGCCGCGCATGTTGTCGGTGCAGGTGTGGGACCGCTCTTTGGCTAATGCCGTCGAAAAGGCAATTCGTGATAGCGGCCTTGGTCTGAATCCGATGGGTGAAGGCCAGATCATTCGCGTTCCGCTGCCTGAGCTCAATGAACAGCGCCGCAAGGAACTGGCCAAGGTCGCTCACAATTATGCCGAGCAGGCCCGCGTTGCTGTGCGTCATATCCGACGTGACGGTATGGATGCCTTGAAAAAGGCGGAGAAAGACGGCGACATGAGCCAGGACGATGCCAAGAAGCAGTCCGACCTGGTGCAGAAGGCCACCGATGACGCTGTGTCTGAAATCGACACCATCGTTGCACAGAAGGAACAGGAGATCATGCAGGTCTGACCCGACCCGCTGATCTCACGCCGGGAGGGCGTCGATGGCAGGGGAACCCGCCGCGAGTTTGAAGTCGGAGACGGGGCCGGGATTGCGCATTCCGGTTCATCTCGGCGTAATTATGGACGGGAATGGCCGCTGGGCGAAGCAACGCGGCAAGCGGCGCACCGAGGGCCATGTCGAAGGCGTGAAAGCGCTTCGCGGGCTGGTCGAGCACTGTATCAATTACGGCGTTTCTTACCTGACGGTCTTCAGCTTCTCTTCCGAAAACTGGACGCGACCACCAGACGAGGTCTCGTTCATTTTCAATCTTTTACGCCGGTTTGTTGCTTCAGATTTGCAACGCCTGATCCGTAATAATGTGCGCGTTCGCATTATCGGCGTCCGCGAAGGGCTCGAGCCATCGCTGGTACGGCTGATCGATGATGTGGAGGCCAAGACAGCCTCCAATACCGGTCTCACGCTTGTCGTTGCCTTCAATTATGGCGGCAAGGCCGAAATTGCTGCTGCGGCGCGGCATCTGGCGCGCGAAGTGGCAGCAGGGCGGCTGAACGCAGAGGCAATCACCGAAGACGTGTTCGCACAGGCCTTGTTTACCGATGGCCTGCCCGATCCTGACGTCATCATTCGCACCAGCGGCGAGCAGCGCCTTTCCAATTTTCTACTATGGCAGGCGGCCTATTCGGAGCTGGTTTTCGTTGATGAAAACTGGCCGGATTTTGACGAAGCCAGCTTTGTTCGCGTACTTGAGACCTATACGATGCGCGACCGGCGCTTTGGCGGCATAGGAGCATTAGGTCAGTGAGTAAGTCGGGCGGCCCTGCTTCCAACTCCACCCCGCCAGGGCGTCGCTCATGGTCCGATGTCGGCCCCCGTTTTGCCTCGGCGATCGTGCTGATCGTGCTGACGGCGATTGCGCTTTATGTTGGAAGCTATCTGTTTGCCGCAGTGGTTGGCGCAGTTTATGGCGGCGCCTATCGTGAATGGGAAACCATGGTGTCGCGTGCGCCACTCTCCCCACTTGGCATGGTTCTTATTGGACTTGTGGCCTTGTCCGGCCTCATCTTCCCGCTTTTGGGCGCAATGGCCTCTTTGGCTGTAATCGCAATTGCCTGTCTTGTTGCGTTCGCCATGGGCCGCGATGGATTGCCCTGGCGGATCGGCGGGCTGGTTATCTTCGGCCTGCTGATTGTTTCCGTTCTCAGTATGCGGGGGGAAAGCGTTGCGGGCATCTGGGCGGGTGTCTATCTCGGCACCGTCGTCTGGATGACCGATTCAGCGGCCTTCTTCACCGGGCGCCAGATTGGCGGTGAGAAACTTGCTCCTGAAATTTCGCCATCCAAGACCTGGTCCGGCGCGCTTGGCGGGCTAGCCCTTGGAACGGGTGCCGGGCTGCTTGTCTGGGTGTTTTTCACCGATTCGCCGCTGTGGATCGGGCTGCTGCTTTCTGCTGCAATCAGTGTTCTGGGGCAGGCGGGCGATCTGACGGAAAGTGCCGTCAAACGATATTTCCGCATCAAGGACAGCGGTGACATCATTCCGGGGCATGGCGGATTGATGGACCGGCTGGACAGCCTCACATTCGGCGTTTTGTTCGTTGTTATCGTTGGTGGTCTGCATGCGGGCTTTGGCGCGGTGGCTGAGGGATTGCTCTACTGGTAACGCCGCATAGGCGTCCTAATTTGGAAGATTCATGTTAGATTTCGTCTTCTGGCTCCTGTCCTATGTCGTGCCGTTTCTCGCGGTTCTGACGGTCATCGTCTTCGTGCATGAAATGGGTCACTATCTCGTCGCCCGCTGGAATGGCGTGGCGATCCAGACCTTTTCGGTGGGTTTTGGGCGGGAACTGATCGGCTGGAATGACAGGCATGGCACGCGCTGGCGCATCTCGGCCATTCCGCTTGGCGGATATGTGCGTTTCGTCGGCGATATGAACGCGGCCAGCCTTCCCGATCCAGATGCCGAATCCAAGTTTGATCCCGCTCTGGCGCCGCATCTCTTCGTCAACAAATCGGTTTGGCAGCGCATTGCAGTCGTTGCCGCAGGACCTATTGCCAATCTGCTGCTGACCTTTTTTGTGCTTTACGCGCTGCTGCTTGGCTATGGCCGCTACACCGTTCCTCCGGTGATCGGTGAGGTGCTGTCCGGGTCAGTGGCCGAGTCTGCCGGTTTCCTGCCGGGCGATGAAGTGATTTCGGTCGATGGCTATGTGGTTCGCAGCTTTGAGGATTTTCAGCGCTATGTCGCCACCAGCCCCGAGCGCACGGTGGTCATCGATCTGGAGAGAGCGGGCGCGCCGCTGACCCTGTCGCTGGTGCCTGAAGCGGTGAAGATCGAGGATCGATTCGGTAACAACCAGCGTATCGGCCGCATTGGAGTCAGCCGAAACATCGAGGATGCCGACATCACGCTCTATCGGCCCGGCCCGGTCGAAGCGATCGGCATGACCTTCGAGGAAATCCGCTTCATCATTCAACGCACTGCGGCATTCATCGGCGATTTCTTCGTCGGGCGCGGCGACGTCGAGCAATTGGGTGGGCCGGTCAAGGTAGCCAAGGTGTCCGGCGAAGTCGCAACGCTGGGCATTGTCGCACTCATCAACCTCATGGCGCTGCTTTCGCTCAATATCGGCATTTTCAACCTTTTGCCGATTCCCATGCTGGATGGTGGACATCTGCTCTATTACGTGGCCGAGGCCGTTCGTGGGCGACCGCTCAGCATGCGCGTGCAGGAGATCGGATTCCGATTTGGGTTTGCGCTGGTGATGATGCTGATGATATTCACCCTGTTCAATGACACCATATTCGCGCATTTCGGGATTCTCCGCTAAGACCCTGTTAACCTTGGTTCGCAAGGTGTTGCACGAATACAAGGTCACCAATGAATTGCTAACTGCGTGACGAGTGGCGGCTTGTTCCTGGTTAAAAATACAGTAAAAGACTTCAATGGAGTTAGCTTGGGGGAGCGCTGTGCATGGCGATTCCCCGGGCCGGTGCAGAAGGCAATAACAATATGATCCACCCCACCAAGCTGATGCGTGGCGCGGTTTCCGCGATCGCCATTCTCGGGGCCGCTCCCATGGCGGCTGGCCTTCCCGTTCTTGGCGTTACGGTTGCGCTCGCTCAAGAGCAATTGGTTGCGGCGGTGCTGTTTGAGGGGAACCGCCGGTTCCCCGACTCGCAGCTTCTGTCCATGGTCGATATTTCAGCCAGCGGCATTTTTACCCAGCAGCGTCTGGCAGCGGATATCGAAAGCATCCGTCAGGCCTATGACCGCGATGGTTTCATGTCCGTGACGGTCACTGCTCGGACCGAGCAGACTACGGATGGTCGCGTTCGCGTCATCTTCACCGTCAATGAAGGCGATCGCGCGGGTATCGCAGCGATCAACTTCACCGGTAACAATTCTCTGGGGGCGAATAACCTCAAGGGTACGATGCTCACCAAGGAAACCGGCATTCTGAGCTGGCTGGTGCGCGACGATACCTATGACGAGCAGAAGATGGCCGTCGATCGTGAGCGTATCCGTCTCTATTACGCCAATCGTGGTTTCCCCGATGCGCAGGTCAATTCGGTTGCCGAGTATGATGCTGCTCGCAACGCCTATTTCGTCAATGTGACGATCAATGAAGGGCAGCGCTACGATTTCGGCAACGTTGCCATTGAAACCAGCATTAACGGCCTGAACACCGACGTTCTGCGCGGCACCGTGCGCACCGGTCAGGGTGGTCGTTATTCGACGGCTGATCTGCAGAAGAGCATCGAAGATATGGCCTATGAGGCCACGTCTCAGGGCTATTCCTTCGCCGATGTGCGCGCTCGTCTCGACCGCGATGTTGCCACCAATACGTTCAACGTGACCTATCTGGTGGATGAAGGGGCTCGCGTTTATGTTGAGCGCATCAACATCACCGGTAACGAAAAGACGCGTGACTTCGTTATCCGCCGCGAGCTGGCTTTTGCCGAAGGCGACCCGTTCAACCGTTCGATGGTTATTCGTGGCCGCAATGCCGTGGAATCGCTGGATTTCTTCTCCCGCGTTGAAATCTCCACGTCTCCGGGTTCTGCTGCCGACAAGATCGTGCTGAACATCAATGTCACCGAAAAGGCGACGGGTGAGTATGGCGCGACGGCTGGCTATTCCTCGCAGGACGGTATTCTGGGTGAATTGTCGCTTACCGAGCGCAATTTCCTCGGTCGCGGACAATATCTGCGCGCCGCAGTGGGTGCTTCGCAGTCTGGTCGTACCTTCGACTTCTCCTTTACTGAACCCAAGTTCATGGGTCTCAATGTATCGGCAGGCGTCGACGCTTACCGCCGCATCAATGACGAGACCGATGCCAGCTTCTACGGCACGGAAACGACGGGCGGTCAGGTTCGCCTCGGTGTTCCGCTGACCAGCGCGCTGCGCGCCAATGTCTTTGCCGGTTATGAATATAAGCTGGTTAACGATACTGAAGGCGCTGACTCTGATCTGGTCGACGATCAGGATGAATTCCGCAAGGCATTCACCGGCTATACGCTGACCTGGAATGGCGTCGATAGCGTCAAGAAACCGACCGAAGGGCTCTATGCGACCTTCAGCCAGCAATATATCAACCTGAACTATGGTGCGACCACCGATCACCTCCTCAAGAGCGAGGCACGTGCGCGTTATTTCATGCCCGTGATGCAGGATACTGGCATAGTTGCCAGCGTTCGCGGTCAGGCCGGCGTGATCAATAATCTCGGTGGCGGCCAGGTGCATGCTGTGGAGGCCTTCACGCCTGGCGCGCAGCTTGTTCGCGGTTTCCAAGGCCGTGGCTATGGTCCTCGTCTTGGTGGCGCGGGTGAATATCTCGGTACGACGATGTTTGCCGGTATTTCTGGCGAAATCGAATTCCCGATCCCTGGCCTGCCAGAGAGCTATGGTCTGTCGGGTGCGCTCTTTGTCGACGCGGCCTGGATTGGCGATGCCAGCGATATTATTGGTGGCGGTCTTGCCGCTGCCGGTAGCAATGATGAACCATGGCGCGCTTCGATTGGTGCCTCGCTCATTTGGGATTCGCCGTTCGGACCGCTGCGTGGCGATTTCGCTCACGTGCTTAACAAGTCCACCGACGATCGTACGCAGGTGTTCCAGTTCACGATCTCTACGCTTCTCTAGTCTGAGAGCGTTCGAGAGGCTTTCAAGCCGCGGTGCGGTAGCACCGCGGCTTTATTTTTGAGTGACATCATGGTCGATACCCGCTTTCACCGCTTCGCCGGTTCCGTCGACATAAAGGTCTTGCTCGAACAGATTGGCCGTGGCGAACTTGCCGCCGATATTGCCCAATCCGGCCATATGATTACTGGCGCTGCTGAGCTTGATCTTGCCGAGGGCGGCGACATCGCGCTTGCAGCTCAATCGAGCTATGCAGATGATCTGAGCCGCAGCAAGGCCGGTGTCGTGCTTGTGTCCAAGGCGCTGGCCGATCGCGTCCCTCCGGGCAGCATCGCCATTGTCGCCGATAAGCCCCATGATATCTTTGCCGAAATTCTGGGGCGACTTTATCCCGCCAATACCAGAGCAATCGTGCTTGGTGATCGGAACGATCTGGCGGCACCAATTTACGAACGCGACGTGACGCTCGGCGCCAATGTCGTGGTCGGGCAGGGCGTTGAAATCGGTCGTGGCACGGTAATCGGCGCCAATACGGTTATTGGCGCCGGTGTCACCATTGGCCGGAACTGCGTCATTGGCGCCAATTGTACGATTGATTGTGCGCATCTGGGCAATGAAGTCGTTCTCCATTCCGGTGTGCGCATCGGCACTGAAGGGTTTGGCTGGTTGGATCTGGGGCGGTCCAATAAGAAAATTCCCCAACTTGGCCGGGTCATCGTACAGGATCGCGTGGAGATTGGCGCTAATAGTACCATCGACCGTGGCGCTCTGGGCGACACGGTACTGGGTGAAGGCACCAAGATCGATAACCTCGTGCAGATCGGCCACAATTGCCGAATTGGGCGCAATTGCCTGATCGCCGCCATGAGTGGCATTTCCGGTTCCACCATCGTGGAAGACGGCGTGCTGATGGGCGGCAATGTTGGAACGTCGGGCCATCTGACCATCGGCGCGGGCTCAATGATCCATGGCCGCGCTGCTGTGACCAAAGACTGGCCGGCGGGTTCCAAACTTGCCGGAGCGCCAGCGCAGGATATAAGAGATTTCTGGCGAGAACTCGCCGTGTTGCGGAAACTATCTAAAGGGGACAAGCGGGGATGAACGATACCGTCACCAGCGCCACAGAACTCGATGCGATGAGCATTGCCGAGATTTTGGAGGCTTTGCCGCACCGCTATCCTTTCTTGATGATCGACCGCATCGTTGAGATCGATGGCGACGAATCCGCAATCGGGATCAAGAACGTCACGTTCAACGAGCCGATTTTCCAGGGCCACTTTCCTGGCAACCCGATCTTTCCGGGCGTGCTGATTATCGAAGGCATGGCGCAGACTGCCGGCGCCATCGTGATCAAGCACGATGCCAATTCGGGCGGCAGAAAGATCGTGCTGATGCTGGGCGTAGACAATGCGCGCTTCCGCAAGCCGTCTGGGCCTGGCGACAAGCTCGAATTTCATATCTCCAAAATGCACCGTCGCCGTAATGTCGGCCGCTACAAGGCAGAGGCCAAAGTCGACGGTGTTGTCATCGCCGAGGCCGAAATCACTGCGATGATCGTGAGTGCCGATTCGTGAGCGCTGCTGCGGTCCATCCGACCGCCATCATCGCTGACGGTGCGGTGTTGGGTGCCGGTGTTCGCATCGGCCCCTATTGCATGGTTGGGCCCAATGTTGTGCTCGGCGATAATGTCGAGCTGGTATCGCATGCGGTCGTCGATGGCCGCACCACGATAGGCGCGGGAACGCGTATCTTTCCCTTTGCCTCGGTCGGACATGAGCCACAGGACCTCAAGTTCCACGGCGAGCATTCTCGACTGGAAATTGGTGAACGCTGCACCATCCGTGAATCGGTGACCATCAATCCGGGCACCGAAAATGGCGGGCTCTTGACCAAGATTGGCGATGATTGCCTGATCATGGCTAATGCCCATGTGGCGCATGACGCCATCGTCGGTAACAATGTGATCATGGCCAATTATGTCGGCATAGCCGGGCATGTGCATGTTGGCGACAACGTCATTTTTGGCGGGACCTGCGTCATCCATCAATTCACGCGCATTGGTGCGCATGCCTTCATTGGCGCGCAGTCCATGGTTGATGGCGATGTCATTCCCTATGGCATGGCCGTGGGGAACCGCGCGGTTCTGACCGGGCTTAACCTGACAGGCCTGAAGCGTCGCAAGTTCGACCGCGAAGCAATCCATCGCCTGCGTGCGGCCTATCGGCAGATTTTTGCCAGCGAAGGCACATTGACCGAGCGCGTCGAGGATGCTGCTGAATTGTTCAAAGACGATCCGCTGGTGCAGGATGTCGTCAGCTTTATCCGACAGGCAAATGACCGACCAATTCTGTCGCCACGCAACGGACATGAAGGCGAGTAAATCGGGGGAGTGACGATGGCGGAGCGGCTGCGCCTTTTCATTCTGGCCGGTGAACCCTCGGGCGACCGGATTGGTGCCGATTTGGTTTCCCGGCTTCGTCAGCATGTATCGCTGGAACTGGTTGGCATTGGCGGCGATGAACTGGCGGGGCGGGGGCTGAATTCACTCTTTCCCATGTCCGATCTGGCTGTCATGGGCGTCACCGACGTCATCCTCAATCTTCCGCGCCTGCTCTGGCGGCTGGAACAGACCGCACGGGCGATTCTGGCGCAACAGCCCGACATTGTCGTGCTGGTCGATTCCCAGGATTTTTCAAAATTGCTGGCGCGCCGCCTCCGCAGGCGCGGCTATCGCGGAACGCTGATCCTCTATGTCGCGCCATCGGTATGGGCCCGGAACCCGGAGCGCGCGCAAAAGCTCAAGCCGCTCTTTGACGCGGTATTGGCCGTTTTGCCATTCGAGCCATCCGTCATGGAAGCGCTTGGTGGACCGCCCACCTTTTACGTCGGGCATCCAGCGCTTGGGGAACAGTCGCAAACGCTCGTCGCGCCAGATTCCGGGCCGCTTATCCTGCTGCCGGGTAGTCGTGAAGGTGAGCTACGGCGTCATCTCCCGGTATTGAAGGCCATGGCCGCGCAGCTCAGCGCTTTGCCTGTCGTGACCGAGCTTGTGTTGCCGACCCTGCCCAGATTGCGGCGGCGGCTGGAAGCCGAACTGGCGAGTTGGCCGGTTCCTGTACGTCTTCTGGACAGGCGCGACGACCGCCAGGCGCTTTATGCGCAGGCGCTTGGAGCAATATGTGTTTCGGGCACGGTCACGCTGGAGCTGGCTCTGGCGCGCGTGCCCATGCTGGTGCTCTACGCGCTCGATAGCCACCAGACGCGCATTTTCGACAAGCTGGGACGCCCGGCAGTGTCACTGCCCAATATCATCCTTGGCCGCGATGTGGTGCCGGAACAGGTAAGCGCAAATCTGACTGCAGATGCGGCGCTGCCGCTGGCCCGCGAGCTGATGAGCAACAAAAAAGCTCGCCAGGATCAGGTCGATGCCTTTGGCGAGCTTTCGCATTTTATGGAGGCGGGGAAGCCGCCCCATGGCAGGCAGGACCCGGCTGAGCGGGTCCTGACCATCTGGCGCAATCAGCGTGTGCTGATCGGCGCGTAATCGCGGGCACCAGAACCATTATAGAGCTGGCGCGGGCGGCCGATCTTCTTCTGCGGATCGCCAATCATTTCCTTCCACTGGCTGATCCAGCCAACGGTGCGGGCAACAGCGAACAGCACGGTGAACATCGAGGTCGGGAAGCCGATCGCATCCAGAATCACGCCCGAATAGAAGTCGACATTCGGATAGAGCTTGCGGTCGATGAAGTACTGATCTTCGAGCGCGATGCGTTCGAGTTCCTGCGCAACCTGAAGGGTTGGATTGTTCTCGACACCGAGAATAGCCAGCACTTCCTTGGCGGTCTGCTGCATGACCTTGGCGCGCGGATCGAAGTTCTTGTAGACGCGGTGACCAAAGCCCATCAGGCGGAACGGGTCGTTCTTGTCCTTGGCGCGGGCGATGAATTCGGGAATGCGATCCACCGTGCCGATCTCGCGCAGCATGTTGAGGCAGGCTTCGTTGGCGCCGCCATGGGCAGGGCCCCAGAGGCAGGCTACGCCGGCAGCGACACATGCGAAGGGGTTGGCGTCGGACGAGCCGGACAAACGAACGGTCGAGGTCGATGCGTTCTGTTCGTGATCGGCATGGAGCGTGAAGATCAAGTCCATGGCGCGGGCGATCTTGGGATCGACCTTGTATTCCTCGGCGGGAACCGAGAAGCACATGTGCAGGAAATTCGACGCATAATCGAGATCATTGCGCGGATAGACGAAAGGTTGACCCACCGAATACTTATAGGCCATGGCCGCCAGGGTCGGAATTTTGGCGATCATGCGGATCGAGGCGATCTCGCGCTGGCGCGGATCGTTGATGTCCGTGGAGTCGTGATAGAATGCTGCCATGGCGCCGACCACACCGGTCATGATGGCCATCGGGTGCGCGTCGCGGCGGAAGCCACGATAGAAATAGTGCATCTGCTCATGCACCATGGTGTGGCGCGTGACCAATTGCTCGAATTCGGCAAACTGGGTCTTGGTCGGCAGTTCGCCGTAAAGCAGCAGATAGCAGACTTCGAGATAGTTCGACTTGTCTGCCAATTGCTCGATCGGATAGCCGCGATAGAGAAGCTCGCCCTTGTCACCATCGATATAGGTGATGGCGCTGTCGCAAGCGGCTGTGGACGTGAAGCCGGGGTCGTAGGTGAACAGGCCCGTCTTGGCGTAAAGCGAACGGATGTCCATCACATCGGGACCCACCGAACCACTCAATATCGGGAATTCGTGGGTCTGGTCTCCGATGACGAGTTTGGCGACTTTATCGGTCATTGAGCTCTCCTCGTTTCACCTGCGCGCCCGCCAAAGCAACAGCGATTCAAACGGCGCGAGGGACGGCGCTTTGGCAGCGCCGAATTGTGGTGCAGAGGTATCAGGTCTTGCCCGCTGCAAGCAACTGATAGGTAAGTATGACTTATCCGGCTGACGGCGTCGTGACAGACACCGTCATGGAGTTCAGGCGGTGATCTGGTCGCCGAGTCGGGCCATGCTCTCTTCGCGGCCGATCAGCACCATGACCTCAAAAATCCCCGGAGATACAGTGCGTCCGGTGAGTGCTGCGCGCAAGGGCTGTGCCAGTTTGCCGAGCTTTAGCCCCTTCTCTTCGGCGAGCTGGCGCATGACACCGTCGATGGTAGGCACTGACCATTCGGCAAGGCCCCCTAACGTATCGGCAATGCTGGCAAGCACGGCGCGGCTGTCTTCGGTCAGCAGCGCCGCCGCAGCGGCGTCGGGCTGGATCGGGCGCAGGGCATAGATGAACTGCGCCAGGTCGATCAATTCCAGCACCGTCTTGGCGCGCGGCTGCAATTCGGGCAGCGCGGCGAGCACGGTGTTGTGGTTGGCGAGGAGGCCCTTGGCATCTTCTTCGCGGCCGACTTCCTTGGCGGTCTCAACCATTACATTGTAGAGATAGGTCGGGTCGGCCTCGCGGATATAATGGCCGTTGATGTTCTCGAGCTTGACGAAGTCGAACCGCGCCGCACCCTTGTTGAGGGCTTCGAGGCTGAACCATTCCACCATCTGCTCGGTCGAGAAGATCTCGTCGTCGCCATGGCTCCAGCCCAGACGGGCCAGATAATTGCGCACGGCTTCGGGCAGATAGCCCATCTGCCGATAGGCTTCCACGCCGAGCGCGCCGTGACGCTTGGAGAGCTTGGCTCCATCCGGACCGTGGATCAGCGGAATATGGGCCATTTCCGGCACAGGCCAGCCCATGGCATTGTAGATGATGATCTGGCGGGCGGCATTGGTCAGATGATCATCGCCACGGATGATATGGGTGACGCCCATGTCGTGATCGTCGACCACCACGGCATGCATATAGGTGGGCGTGCCATCCGAGCGCAGGATGATGAAATCATCGAGGTTTTCGGTCTTGAACACGACATCGCCCTGCACATGGTCGCGCACGACGATTTCGCCGCTAAGCGGTGCCTTAATGCGAATGACCGGCTTGATGCCTTCAGGTGCCTCTGATGGATCGCGGTCGCGCCAATAGCCATTGTAGCGCGGGGGCTTGCCAGCGGCGCGGGCTTCTTCGCGCATCTGGTCCAGTTCTTCGGGTGAGCAATAGCAATAATAGGCATGGCCCATTTTCACCAGTTCATGAGCCACTTCGGCATGGCGAGCTGCCCGGCCAAACTGGCTGATCGGGTCGCCTTCCCAGTCGAGACCCAGCCACTTGAGACCATCGATAAGCGCGGTCACTGCTGCTTCGGTTGAACGTTCCCGGTCGGTGTCTTCGATACGCAGCAGCATTTTGCCGCCCTTGTTCTGGGCATAGGCCCAGGAGAACAGGGCCGTGCGGGCGCCGCCGATATGGAGGTAGCCGGTGGGCGAGGGAGCAAAGCGGGTAACGACCTGAGACATGGCAACCAAGATATTTTGAGGAATTGCGGGCCGTGTGTAGCATAGGCCAGCTTGAGCGCAAGGGCAGGGGCGCGTAGTGGCCGGGCAGGGGGCATGGGAAATGGGGGCCGATCTATCCGTGCGGCGGCAATGGCCGCCCCGGAGAGAGGGCATTGCGCCCGTTCAAGCGGCCTATGAGAGCCTACTGTCAGCGTTCGCATCGGCCGCCGACAATCGCCGCCTGTTCGTGTTGCTGCCATTCAGCCTGATTGCCGGCCTCATCATCTATGCCCTGTTGCCGCAGGAGCCGGATATGATGGTGCTCGCCCTCGGGGCGCTCGCGGCACTTTTGCTTTTGCTCGCCGCGTGGCTGACGCTTTCATTGATCGCTCTGCGCCTCTTTGTTCAGGTCGCGGCATTCTGGATCGGGTTCTGCCTGTTGCCCGCGCATGCGGCGCTGTTCGGTACGCCCATGCTGGCTTTTCCTGCCTATGGATTGTTTGAAGCCGAGGTCGATGAAGTGCTGTCTGCCGATGACAGTCAGCGACGGGTGATCGTCTCCCGGCTTGAGCCGCAGGATGGTGCGCGGGCGGTGCCCATTCGACGCGCACGGCTGTCCCTTCCCGCCGAGCCGGAATTGCGACCGGGCGATCGCCTGAGAGCGGCGCTGCGTCTTGCCCCGGTGCCTGGTCCGATCCTTCCCGGTTCGCATGACGGGCAGTTCCATTCCTTTTTCAACGGCGTCGGCGCCTATGGCAATGCGACGGGCGCGGTTGAACGAATTGCCGAAGGCAGTTCAACAGATTTCGGGCGGCAGGTTCAGGGGCTGCGCAGTCATATCGCTGCGCGCATTGATTTGGCTTTGGACGGGCCGAGCGCGGCAATCGGGACGTCCATGGTCATGGGTGACCAGAGCGATATTTCCGACGAAACCCGTGACGTCATGGCGGCGTCGGGGCTGGCCCATATTTATTCGATATCCGGGTTGCACCTGTCCATTGTGGCGGGTGGCATTTATTGGCTTGTGCGCCTGCTGCTGGCGTCGATACCAGTGCTGGTGGCCTGGCCTGCCAAGCACATCGCGGCGATAGTGGGGATCGTGGCGTCGTTTCTCTACCTGCTGCTGGCGGGTGGCGTGGACAATGTGCCCGCCTTTCGCTCAACGCTGATGCTGGCGCTGATATTCGGTGCGGTGCTGGCCGGGCGGCGTGCGCTGACCATGCGCAATGTTGCCATTGCAGCAATCCTCATCATTGCGATCGATCCTGCCAGCGTGTTCCGGCCCAGCTTTCAACTATCCTTCGCCGCCGTCATCGGCCTGATCGGCATTTATGAAATGCCGCGCCCCTTCGATGCCGCCAATACCAAGCTCGAACGGCTTTGGCGTCTCGTGGCGGCGACGGCGTGGACCAGCTTTATCGCTGGTGTCGCAACGCTGCTTTTCTCCGCCTATCACTTTCAGCAGACTGCGCCTTTGAGCGTGCTGGGCAATGTGATGGCCTTGCCTTTTGTGGGTATCATCATGTGGGCCGGTGTCGTCGCTATGGTGGTCATGCCGCTGGGGCTGGATGGTCTTTGCTTTCAGATCATGGGCTGGGGCATCGATGGAATGCTCTGGGTTGCCGAGCTGGTCGCGGGGTGGAGCGAGGATTTGACCGGTAACCCATTGCTATCCGGTTGGACCCTCGTCGGCGCGCTGATGGCCCTCGCATGGTTCGGGTTTCTTGAAGGCAGATGGCGGCTGCTGGCGCCGGTTCTGCTGATCCCGGCAGTTTTCGCCTTTGGGTTGGAACCCCGACCTGATGTGCTGATTGCTGATTCCACTCAGGCCGTCGCTGTCCGAGACGGCGACGGCATGGCGCTGGCAAGCGGAAGGGTTGGCAGCTTCGCTGTCAATGTCTGGAGCCGCAATTATCAGACTGAGATTGGTCCAAGCCATTCCGGCACCACCTGCGATAGCCTTGGCTGCATTGTCGAGACCGAGGATTACTCAATCGCCATTGTGCGTAACGCGGCGGCTTTTGCGGAAGATTGCGGGCAGCATGATCTTCTGGTCGCCCGCATATTTCCTCCGGGATCATGCTTTGCATCGGGCGACGTGATCGGGCCAGCACAACTTGCTTCGGGTGGTGTGCACTGGCTTCATTGGAACGAGGCGGCAGGGCGGTTTGATATCCGCCCTGCCATGGTCAATCTCAACCGGCCTTGGCGAGTTTTGCCACGGTGACGCCGGCGGCTGGAAGCTCGACGCCGCCAAGCGCATAGCCGCTCTCGTCGGCGGCGGGGTTGATGGTCTGCGGTCCGCTGGAATAGTTCACATAAATGCGGAAGCCGCCACGTGTACGGCACCGCACGCCAGCGGGCAGCGTTAGAACAGGCGTGTCTGCCTCGGCGATGAGATGATCGGCCACGCGCTGGATCAGCGCCCGGTCGCCGCTGGCGGTGAGATAGAAGAGCTTGCCCTGCGAAACCAGTACCGGCACGCCCTCGACATCTTCCATGATGACTTCGGCACCCCCTTCGGTTTTTTCGCGCCAAAGCCGGGTTGCGCCGCCGCCCTTGACCGCGACTTCAACGCCTGCGGGCAGACTGTCGACGCGCATCACCCGCGCATCCAGCAGGTTTTGCGGCAGGTCTGGGCCGAGCTTTGCCGGAATGGAGAAATTCTCAGTCTTCGAGCCGGAGCGCGGCCCAATCAGCACATAGCCATCAAAGCTGGTAATGGCCTCGCGCAGTGCATCGGTCCACGCCAGCAGTGCCGGGATAGCGACGATATCGTATCCGGCAAAGCTGGTGGTCGAGGTGGGTAGCACGTCCACATCCAGCCCGTGCTTGCGGAAGGCTGAATAGAGGGCGCGCACATGGTCGCCATGGCGGAAACCTGCGGCCTGTGGCTGGATTTCCCAGGCCCATTCGCTTTGATAATCATAGATCAGCGCGATCTTGCCTTTGTGAGCGGTCCCGCTGATCCCGGTGTCGGCCAATTCACGCGCCACCTGACTGGCCTCATGATAACCCGGCGCTGGTTCGCTGTCGGGCCGCAGCAGGCCAGCATGCATCTGTTCCTGCGCAAAGGGCGCCTGCCGCCAGCGGAAATAGGACACAACTTCGGCACCATGGGCGAAGGCTTCCCATGCCCAGAGGCGCGCCATCCCGGGTAGCGGATCGGGATTGGCCTGTCCCCAATTCACCGGACCAGGTTGCTGCTCCATGATCCACCAGCGACCGTGGCCGACGCTGCGATAGAGATCGTGGTGGAAGGCGGCATTGTCGGGATCGCCCTGCCGGAGATAGAGTCGCTTGATGTCGTCGGGCTCGTTGCTGGTTGCCAGATGCCCGATCGGATAGGAATCCCAGGACGCAATATCGAGGGTTTCGGCCACATCGAAATGGTCGAACTCGGCATAGCGGCTCATGAAATTGTGGATCACCGGCAGATCGGGGCGAGCGGCCTTGAGGATATCGAACTGCACCTTGTTGAAGGCGGCGACCTGATCGGACGAATAGCGGCGGAAATCCAGCTCATGCGCTGGTGCTGCTTCGCAGACAAGCAGATTTGGCAAATCAATCTGGTCGAACCGATTGTAGTCCATCGACCAGAACACATTGCCCCAGGCCGCGTTGAGCGCGTCGATTGTGCCGTATTTGTCTTGCAGCCAGAGGCGGAAGCCATCACGGGCAGCGGGGGAATAGGAATAGGTCGTGCCGTGGCAGCCATATTCATTGTCGGTCTGCCAACCAATCAGAGCCGGATGCGAACCGAGCTTGTCAGCGAAAATCTGGGCGATCCGCGCACATTCCTCGCGGTAACCGAGGTGAGAGAAGTCATAGTGGCGGCGGGAGCCGAAACCTTTGCGCCGTCCTTCCTTGTCCACGGCCAGCATGTCGGGATGCTTGTCGATCATCCAGCGCGGTGGCGTTGCGGTCGGCGTACCGACAATCACTTTCAGACCGTGGCGCCCCAGCACATCCATGGCGCGGATCATCCAGTCAAACTGGAGATTGCCCGATGTCGGCTCCAGCCGCGACCAGGCGAACTCGCCGATACGAACGATCTTGATGCCGACTTCCGCCATTCGTCTGGCGTCGGTGTCCCACCAGTCTTCGGGCCAGTGTTCGGGATAATAGCAGACGCCAAGGGAAGGATTCATGACTGGTCTCAGAGTTGAATTCGAGCTTCGGGCAAGCCGGCAATGTCGAGGTCGATATAGAAGACGCCGCCTGCGACTTTTTCTTCGGCGCGCTTTTCCGGCGACATTGTCTTGTTGGCGCTGGTGAGGAACAGGCGCTTGAGGTCCTTGCCGCCAAAGGCCGGGCAGGTGACCTGGCTGACGGGCACTTCGACAATGCGATCAATGGAGCCATCGGGCGCATAGCGAATGACGCAATTGCCACCCCAACGCGCGTTCCACAGATAGCCTTCGCTGTCGACCACCGCGCCATCGGGATAGCCGCGATGCTCGGACACATCGGCGAAGAGCGTCCATTCTCCGACGGGCAGTCCGGTCGCAGGATCGGTCTCACATTTGAGAATTTTCCGAGTTGGCGTATCGGTCCAATAGGCAATGCGCCCGTCCGGTGAAAAGCAGGTGGCGTTGGGGATCGCCGCTTTGGAGCGGATCTTGGTCAGCGTGCCGGCGCGAAAGTGATAGACCGCTCCGTCCTTGGGGCCTTCATCCTTGACCATGGTGCCGATCCAGAATGCACCGGACGGATGCACGCGACTGTCATTGGTACGATTGGCCGGAATATCGCGCTCAATATCAATCAGGTGCTCGGTGTCGCCGGTGGCCAGATTGAAGCGTTTGAGCCCGGTCTCGGTGGCGATAGCAAGATTGTCATTGTCGATGATCGCCGCTGCTGCAACGATCTCATCGAAATGCCATTGCCCCTGTGCCTTCCCGTCGGCGTCGACGGCAAACAGGACGCGATTGTTGATGTCAAACCAGAACAATTGCTGGCGACCATCGTGCCAGAAGGGGCCTTCGCCCAGCGCGCATTGGCTATCGACGAGAAGTTTTGCTGTGTTTGTCATGCGGAAGCGCCCTTGTCATATGCGGCAACGGCAAGCGCGGCGCGGTCCGCAACTTCGGCGACGCTCATGCCAGGCCTGAACAGATAGGTGCCAAGTCCGAATCCGGCGCAGCCCACGGCGAAGAATTCATGGAAATTATCAGGGTTGGCGCCACCAACGGCGTAGACGGGCAGGGCGGGCGGCAGCACCGCCTTCATTGCCTTGATGCCTTTTGAACCGAGCACTTCCGCGGGGAAAAATTTGAGACCCGTTGCTCCGGCGCGAATGGCGGCGAAGGCATCGGTGGGCGAAAACACGCCCGGATAGGACTTGAGGCCAAGCTTCACCGTTTCCTCGATCACTGCCGGATTGGTGTCTGGCGAAACGATGAAAGTGCCGCCTGCATCGGCAACAGCGTGAACGTCTTCAGGCGTCAGCACCGTGCCGGCGCCGATTTCAGCACGATCCGACAATGCTGTCGCGGCGAGGCGAATGCTTTCGACCGCCTTTGGCGAATTGAGCGGCACTTCGATGAGCGTAATTCCGGCATCGACAAGGGCGGTGCAGACCGGCACGGCTTCGTCATTGGTGAGGCCGCGCAGGATAGCGATGATATGGCGGTGGTTCATGCAGATTTCCTTAGGCAAGGTGCTGGCGGGCGGCTGTGAGGCCCGCAATAACGACTTCTGTGGCATCGACCGGGCGGCCCTTGGCTCCTGCCATCTCCAGCACTTGAGCATAGAGTGCGCAGAGCGCTGCCGAGCCGATCAGGGGTACAGGATCGGTGCCGATCTGGTTGCGGTTGGCTGCGATTTCGGTGCCGATCAACAGCCCGGAAAGATAGCCAGCGCTCCAATCCGGCTCGCGGCCAGAGAGCAGGGTGCCGGCGCGGGTACGGAACAATTGCCCCAGCAAATCCTCGGGGTGCCCTAATCCAGATTCGGCACCAGCGAGAAAGCCCTCGGCGCGGCCCGGACCGTCCTGCGGGCCGTTGAGGGAGTGACGCAGCACGGAATGCGTCTTCAGCAGTTCAAACATTTCGCCGGTCATGGCGGTGGAAAAATGCTCGATACGCGTGCCGTTGAGCTGCGCCCATTTCGAATGGGTGCCGGGCATGCAGACAAGGCCATGATAGCCCGGAGACAGGCTGGCGAGGCCAAGCAATTGGGTCTCTTCCCCGCGCATGACATTTTCGCCGCCCTGTCGCTGGCACACGCCGGGGAGGATGGCGACCGAGAGTGGCGAGCCAGCCATTTCGGGATGCACCGCATGGGCAGCGAGATCGCGCAGATCGGCGGGGGCATCGAGATAGGGGGCCTCGAGCCAGCCCTGGCGTGCTCCGGCCATGCCGCAGACCAGAACCTGAATCGGCCCCTCGGGCAGTTCGAGCCGGGGAGCAATTTCAGCGAGCGCGGCGGGAAACTCCGCCGGGCTCAGCTTGCCCATGCCCTTTTCCGAACTGGCAGCAGCCAAAATTCCGCCCTCTGCGCTCATGCTCCACGCACGCAGGTTGGACGTCCCCCAATCGACTGCCATCCAGGCCACAGCTTTACTCAATGCGAATTCCTCTTTTCGAATTGCCGGTCCGGCAACGCGCGACCCTAGCGGCGTCGTGCAGACGGTACCAGCCTCGATCCCTCTTTGTGGCAAGCAATAGCGCGAACCGATTTGCCATGCTGCCGGGTGAGTAAGACCGAGTGGTCAACAAGGCAGATTTCTAGCATCGACGGCGGCGTTGCGGAATTGTATGATTTTTTCGCTGGAGGACATTCACATGGCGATTTGGCGTGCTAGAACGTGTTTCAGCAAGGCCTCCGAGTCCGCGCGACGGACAATTTAGGATGAATATGATGAGTGCAGACACTGGCGGCGCGGGTGGCCGCAAACTGAGATCGCGTGCCTGGTTCGATAATCCAGACAATCCGGATATGACCGCGCTCTATCTTGAGCGCTACATGAATTATGGCGTTTCGCGCGAAGAGCTCCAGTCAGGCAAGCCGATTATCGGCATCGCGCAGACCGGGTCGGACCTCAGCCCCTGCAACCGTCACCATGTCGTGCTGGCCGAGCGCTTGCGCGAAGGTATCCGTGAAGCCGGCGGCATCGCCATCGAGTTTCCGGTTCATCCCATTCAGGAAACCGGCAAGCGTCCTACGGCGGGTCTCGACCGTAACCTGGCCTATCTCGGGCTGGTGGAAGTGCTTTATGGCTACCCGCTGGATGGCGTGGTGCTGACCATTGGCTGTGACAAGACCACCCCGGCCATGCTGATGGGCGCTGCCACCGTCAATATTCCCGCCATCGCTTTCTCGGTTGGCCCCATGCTCAATGGTTGGCACAAGGGCGAACGTACCGGCTCGGGCACCATCGTCTGGAAGGCCCGTCAATTGCTGGCCGCCGGCGAGATCGACTATCCCAAGTTCATCGAACTGGTGGCGTCGTCGGCGCCCTCGACCGGCTATTGCAACACGATGGGTACTGCCTCGACCATGAACTCGCTGGCCGAAGCGTTGGGCATGCAATTGCCGGGCTCTGCCGCTATTCCCGCGCCATACCGTGACCGTCAGGAAATGGCCTATCGCACCGGCAAGCGTGCGGTTGAGATGGTGCATGAGGATTTGAAGCCCTCTGACATCCTGACCAAGGAAAACTTCCTCAATGCCATCGTGGTCAATTCGGCTATTGGCGGTTCGACCAATGCGCCGATCCATATCAATGCCATTGCCCGCCATATGGGCGTCGAGCTTGGTATCGATGAGTGGCAAGAGCACGGGCTGAAGGTGCCGCTGCTGGTCAATCTGCAGCCTGCCGGTGAATATCTGGGCGAAGATTATTACCATGCCGGCGGCGTGCCTGCGGTGGTCAATGAGTTGATGACGCAGGGCTTGATCCACGAGGATGCGCCGACCGTCAATGGCAAGACCATGGGCGAAAATTGCCGCAATACGGTGATCGAGGACGATAAGGTCATCCGTCATTTCGACAATCCGCTCAAGGCTGAGGCCGGTTTCCTCGTGCTGCGGGGCAACCTGTTCGACAATGCGATCATGAAGACCAGCGTGATCAGCCAGGAATTCCGCGAGCGCTATCTGTCCGATCCTGCTCACCCCGGCATGTTCGAGGGCAAGGCCGTGGTGTTCGATGGGCCGGAGGATTACCACCACCGGATCGATGATCCATCGCTGGAGATCGATGAGCACACATTGCTTTTCATGCGTGGCGCTGGCCCTATCGGCTATCCGGGTGCGGCGGAAGTGGTCAACATGCGGCCGCCTGATTACCTGATCAAGAAGGGGATCTCGTCTCTCGCCTGTATCGGTGATGGTCGCCAGTCCGGCACGTCCGGCTCGCCGTCGATCCTCAATGCCTCGCCCGAAGCGGCGGCTGGTGGCAATCTTGCCATTCTGAAGACCGGGGATCGGGTGCGGATTGATCTGAACAAGGGTGCTGCCGATATTCTGATTTCCAATGAGGAAATTGCTACCCGTCGCGCCGCTCTCGAGGCTGACGGTGGCTACAAATATCCCAAGCACCAGACGCCGTGGCAGGAAATCCAGCGCGGCATAGTCAGTCAGCTCGGCGATGGCGCCATTCTCAAGCCCGCCGAGAAATATCAGCGTATTGCGCAGACAGAAGGCGTACCGCGCGACAATCACTGATTTTCAGCAATGTCTTTGCTAACCGGCTCCGATCAATCGGGGCCGGTTTTCTTTTTGGCAATTGCGTGCTGAAGCGCCGGACGGCCATTGGCCTCCGGGTTTGATCTGAGTGTGCCGCCTCTGCCATTCGAGCTTAGCTCTCATGGCCTTCTCGGCTAAAATCCTTCCACTGGAAGGATTTTGCGTACCGCACGCTTCGAAGCTGCGGCATGGGGCGAGGTTCGCCTCGGTGCCG